>Ga0209346_1000042_pt1 | contig 229518 bp, 234 predicted proteins | sample AutmiccommunBRH9_FD_187381 | JGI IMG/M metagenome (GOLD analysis project Ga0209346, IMG submission 187381) | Deep subsurface microbial communities from Mt. Terri, Switzerland - Autotrophic microbial communities BRH/9 (SPAdes) (version 2) | ecosystem: Environmental > Aquatic > Deep subsurface >...
CGTGTGGCACAGCCCCGTCGCCTTGATCTCAACCAGAACCTCACCCGCCTTCGGACCTTCGAGGTTCACCTCCATGATCTCCATCGGCTTGCCAGCCTCAACAGCCACCGCCGCACGCGTTCTCATTCAGTCTGTCCTCCCTTGCATCCCAGAGGATACAACCTTTAGGTGATTTGGCGTAAAAATACGTTTCAAACCGGCCTGTTTCATCCTGTGACAATATGTGCCAAGATCGCGCCATAACTCAGTAAGACCTTAGTCGTAGAGGATGAAATGAGATCAGTTTTCACCGCCTTATCCATTGTTTTTACTGGAATATCTCCAATTTACGCCGCAGGATTGAATGATCCCGACTGGCCCTGCATTCAGCGCCGTGTGGATACACTTTCTGCGGCGGTCATGTGGCCCCATCCGCCTGAGAATCAGGCCGAGACCGGCACCCTCTCCCCCGAGGCCGCCCGACTGGCAGAATTGCTGGCCCTGCGCCGACTCAGCTTGGAAGAGGCCGAATCAGCGGTGGATGCCACGGCTGATCTGACCAAGGAGGACTACACCGCAATCTTTTCCGACGTGTTTGACCGCCTCAACCAGCGCCGGGTCGAGGTCATGGGCGGCATCACCCGCTACGCCCGCAATCAGGCCCGCATGGCTCAGGAAATCGACGCGCTGCGCTCTGAAATCGCAACCTTGTCCAAGACCGAGACCCCCGATTTCGACCGCATCGACCAGTTGGAAGAGGATCTCGACTGGCGCGCGCGCGTGTTCGACGACCGCCGTCGGTCGCTCACCTATGCCTGCGAAGCGCCGGTTCTGCTTGAAAAACGGCTCTATTCCCTTGCGCAAATTCTGGCAGCACGGGTCGCAGAATAGTCCAAAACATGGGTCCGGAACCGTATCAGACCGACGCGTGGAACCGCCCACTCAGGACGATATTCTAGCGCGATTGCTCGTGCTCAAATCTCTGGCGCGCAATGACTTCGTTACGGTCTGCCTTGTGCTGATCCGCCAGCGCCTTTTCAACATAGTTGAGGTGATCGTTCACCGCCGCCCGTGCCGCCTCGGGATTACGCGCCTGAATGGCGGCGTTGATGGCGCGGTGCTGATCCAAGAGCGCACCGCGCGTCGTGCGTTGCTTGAACATCACCTGACGGTTGTAGAACACACCCTCGCGCAGCAGTTGGAACATCGAGCGCATCATGTGCAGCATGATGACATTATGGCTGGCCTCAATAATCGCCATGTGAAACTCGGCGTCTAGCCGCGCTTCATCCGCCGGATTGGTTTTCTTATGCGCCGCCTCCATCTTGTCCATCACCGTCTGGATCACCTGCAAATCGGTGTCAGAGGCGAGGCGCGCCGCACGACAGGCCGCCAACCCCTCCAGATCACGGCGAAATCCGATGTAATCGAACACCGCCTCCTCATGGTCGGCAAAGAGCCGGATCAGCGCGTCCGAGAACGCGCTGCCCAGAACGTCGGCCACGTAAATCCCAGCGCCCGCGCGCGCGCTTAATAGGCCCTTGTCCTGCAACTCCGCCACCGCCTCGCGCAGCGACGGGCGCGAGACCCCCAGCTTCTCGGCCAGGTCGCGCTCGGCAGGCAGTCGCTCGCCGGGACGCAGGATGCCTTGGAGAATGAGTTTTTCAATTTGCCGCGTGACGGCAGTCGAAAGCTTTTCGGGTGTGACTTTCTGAAATGGCATGTGCGCGCCCTTGCTGAATTGGTCAGATCATATGACCACGACAGACACACGGCAAGCCTGTGCTTTGATCTTGGGGGAATGAGGTCGGAGGGGCTGGGTTTGATCAAAAGATTACGTCAAGCATGCCACGCGCGCGGAACAAAGGCGCGCTACGCACCGCCTTGGGTGGCAATGAACGATCTCTCGGGGCACACCGCCCTTCACCCCTCGCTCAGCACCCATTTCCCGACCTGCGACGGAAAGAACGCCTCAACCGCCGCCGTGGCGATCACCAGCGTCTCGCCACTCCCCGGATCGGTCACGTTTTGCCCGCCAAACACCACCTGCACCGTCGCCCGCCCACGTGGCAGCCCGGTCTTCAGCGCCTCGGGATCAACGCGCTCAGGCTCTTGCACCCCCACCGTCACCTTGACCTCCATATCCCGGTGATCGAGCGAGGTATTCAGAAACATCGGGATCGTGGAATGGCGGATTGCATCCTCGATCGCCCGCACGGCAGCCTTTTGGTAATCCATCCCATGCAGGTCATTGCCCATCCCCATCTCGATGATGAACCGCTCCGCACTCATACCTTGGCCTCCATGTCGAACGAGACCGAGATACAGGCATTGGCGATCACCGTGGGCTTGCCCACGGCGCGCGGAATGTCCAATCCGCCCCGCGCCACCTGCACGCGCACCTGCCCATAAGGAAAAATCGCGCGCAGCACCTCGACATCCACCTCGTCTGGCACCTGCACGGCAATATCCAGATCAATCAGCATGTCGCCTTTGCCGAACCCGAACAACTCTGCCAGATTGATCGAATTGTGCCACAGCGCATCACGCACCGCCCGCGCCGCCGCCTCGGTATAATCCTGCCGCCGCAGCGAGGTGCCCATGCCGAATTCGGTCAACACTCTTGTCCGCGCCATGGCTCAGAACTCCACCCCGATCTGCGCCTTGATGCCGGACCGGAACGGATGCTTGATCAGCTCCATTTCCGTGACCAGATCGGCAATCTCGATCAACTCGTCCTTGGCGTTGCGGCCGGTCAATACGACATGGGTCATATGCGGCTTTTCCTCAGCGAGGAACTGCACCACCTCGTTGATATCCAGATAATCATAGCGCAACGCGATGTTGATCTCATCCAGCAGGACCATCTTGTTGGTCTCATCGCGGATCAGCTCCTTGGCCTTGGCCCAGGCCGCCTGCGCCATCTCCGTGTCACGGGTGCGATCCTGTGTTTCCCAGGTAAAGCCCTCGCCCATGGTGTGAAAGGCACAGGCATCCGAGAATTTCGACAGGATCAGATCGCGCTCGCCGGTGCTCATCCCGCCCTTGATGAACTGCACCACGGCGCAGGGCATGCCATGCGCGATGCAGCGAAAGATCATGCCGAACGCCGCCGAGGATTTGCCCTTACCCTTGCCGGTATGAACGATGATCAGCCCTTTCTCATCGGTCTTGGTGGCCATGATCTTGTCGCGCGCGGCCTTTTTCTTGGCCATCTTCATCGCGTGGCGGTCGGGATCGTCGGTCATATCTGGCTCCTGCCGGGGTCTCGGGACGGGCAGAGTGTCGCAGACCGCCCCGGACGCGCAAGCCCTTTCTGCATGCCTCAGATTCGGTTCAGCACCAGCGACAGCCAGAGTGCAAAGGTGCTGATCCGACTCTGACGATAGAGCCCAAGACGCCACAGCCGCGCCAGTCGCGCCGGCAGCGGGCCACGCCGCATGGCCGCGAACTCGGCCAGAACCTCTCGGTTTTCCGGCGTGAGATACCCGTCAAGCCGCGACAACGTCGCGATATTCACCTCGTTCCAGTCCCGGAAATGCCCCTGCAACAATTGCCGGATACGCCGCAACCGCGCCAGGCGCGTGTCGTTCGACCCGATCTGGTTCACATCATGCTGCCGATACAAAAGCGTCGGCGTATCGTCATGCACGACGCGCCCGCCGGCCCCGGTGATCAACTGATAGACCCACCAGTCATGCACCACGACGCGCTCGACCTTTTGCACCGCCGCCTCGACCAGCCGCGCCGCAGCGGCATTGAGCAGGATCGTATTGCCCGAGGCGACATTCTGCACCAACGCATTGCGAAAGGATGGCGGTCGCGGCCGCGCCGCCGACAGACGCCGGGTGTGCAAATCCGTATCCGTGATCCAGGTCCGGCTACAATAGAGCGCCGGGCGCGCATCCTCCAACGCCTCCAGCGCGGCAATCCCGCGCGACAGCTTGTCCGGCAACCAGACATCGTCCTGATCGCTGAACGCCAGCCAATGCCCCTCCGGTGTCCGGTCGGGGGCATGGCGCAAGAGCGACAGGAAATTTGCCGCAGCCCCCCGCTTTGGCCCCGTCACGCACTGCGCCGGGCTCCGCTCGGCGAACTTGTCCAAGATGTCCTGACTGCCATCGTCAGAGCCGTCGTCACTGGCCAACACCTGCCAATCGGGATGATCCTGCGCGGCGATGCTCTGCAATTGTTCGGACAGATAATCGCCGCCGTTGTAGACGGCCAAGAGGATGACGACATGCGGCCCTCGACGATCCCCCATCCCTCAGTCGGCAGTTCGCGGGCTGTGCAACAGGCGTTTCAGATAGAGTCCATAGTCGGTTTTCTTGAACAAGCTGATCCGCTCCTCCAGCGCTGCCGCATCAATCCAACCCTTGTCATAGGCGATCTCTTCGGGGCAGCCCACCTGTTGCCCCTGCCGCTGCTCCAGCGTGCGCACAAAATTCCCGGCATCAAGCAGGCTGGCATGCGTCCCGGTATCCAGCCAGGCATAGCCGCGCCCCATCATCTCGACCGACAGCAGCCCATCTGCGAGGTACATCTCCAACAGCGAGGTGATTTCCAACTCGCCGCGCGCCGAGGGCTGCACTGTCCGGGCGCGAGTCGACGCCTCGCCATCCAGAAAATAGAGCCCCGTCACCGCAAAGTCGGATTTCGGCACCTTGGGCTTTTCCACGATCGACACGGCCCGGCCCGCTTTGTCGAACTCGACCACCCCGTAACGCTCCGGGTCCGCCACCCGGTAGCCAAAGACGGTGCCGCCCCTCTCCTGCCGCGCTGCGCTATCCAATTGCTCGGACAACCCGTGGCCGTAGAAAATGTTATCCCCCAGAACCAGCGCCGACGCCTGCCCGTCCAGAAACTCTTCCGCCAGCAGATAGGCCTGCGCCAGCCCATCCGGCGAGGGCTGCACGATATAGCTGAACGACAGCCCCCATTGGCTGCCATCGCCCAAGAGCCGCTGAAATTGCGCCTGATCCTGTGGCGTGGTGATGAGAGCGATCTCGCGGATGCCCGCCAGCATCAGCACCGTCAGCGGATAGTAGATCATCGGCTTGTCATAGACCGGCAAGAGCTGTTTGCTCAGCCCCATGGTGATCGGATAGAGCCGCGTGCCGGACCCTCCCGCCAAAACGATGCCCTTGCGTGTTGTGGTCATTTTTGCTCCAGGTGCTCGAGGACGCGGGACACACCGTCCCGCCAATCGGGCCGCGCGATGCCAAACTCTGCCGTCAGGGTTCCACAATCAAGGCGTGAATTGAGCGGTCGGGCGGCAGGTGTGGGATAGGCGCTGGTCGGGATACCCGTGACCGTCGTCGCGCGTCCGGCGCGGGCAAAAATCTCCCGTGCGAACTCCGCCCAGCTTGCATCGGGCGCGCCGCTGAAATGATAAAGACCCCCGGCATGGCCCGCGAGCATCGCCCGCCCCATTGTCAAGAGCGCCGCCGCGATATCCGCAGCCGGCGTCGGCCCGCCAATCTGATCCTCGACCACGTTGAGCGCGTCACGCGTTTCCGACAGGCGCAGCATGGTTCTCACAAAATTGTTGCCATGCGCCGAAAACACCCAGGATGTGCGCAGGATCGCGCTCTGCCCTCCGGCAGCGCGCACCGCCTCTTCACCCGCCAGCTTGGATCGACCATAGGCATTGCAGGGCGCGACCGGGTCCGACGGTTGGCGCGGCGCCGTGCCGCTGCCATCAAAAACGTAATCCGTCGAAACATGACAAAACGGAATACCCAAATCGGCACAGGCCCGCGCCATAGCGCCCGGTGCCGCACCATTGATCACCGTCGCCAGTGTCTCTTCCTCTTCGGCACGGTCGACGGCGGTATAGGCGGCAGCATTGATCACCAGATCGGGGACATGGTCCCGAATCGCGGCGGCGCACCTGTCCGGTTGCGTCAAATCCGCCTCATCCCGCCCCAAGGCCACGACCTCCGCCAGTCGTTGTAGCTCAGTCGCCACCTGACCGGTTTTGCCAAAAACCAGTATCTTCATACCGAACCCCATGTTCCTGTCGTCCTGCAAAATGGACGACCTCCCTTAGCCCGTCCCCAGCCGCTTTCCGACCCCCTCACGCGCCTCAAGCGCCCGCCACCAGCTTTCGTTCTCGAGATACCACGCCACAGTGCGCCGCAGCCCCTCTTCGACCGTGACAGAGGGGCGCCACCCCAACTCGTCCCGGATGCGGGACGGGTCGATCGCGTAGCGCGCATCATGGCCCGGACGATCCGTCACAAAGGTGATTTGCTCGGCATAGGACGCGCCATCGCTGCGCGTACATAACGCGTCCAAAATTGTACATAAGGTACGCACCAAGTCCAGATTGCTGCGCTCATTTTCGCCACCGATATTATAGGATCGCCCCGGCGCACCCTGCTCCAGCACCCTCAACAGCGCCTCGGCGTGATCCTCGACATAAAGCCAGTCGCGCACGTGTCTGCCATCGCCGTAAATCGGCAGCGGCTTGCCCGCCAATGCCTTGAGAATAATCACCGGAATGAGCTTCTCAGGAAAGTGGAAAGGCCCGTAATTGTTGGAACAATTGGTGATCAGCACCGGCAGGCCGTAGGTCTCGTGCCAGGCTCGAACCAGATGGTCCGACGCCGCCTTGGAGGCCGAATAGGGGCTACGCGGATCATAGGGCGTATTCTCGGTGAATTTGACTGACGGATCGGCGGGCAGTGAGCCGTAAACCTCATCTGTCGAGATATGCTGAAACCGGAAACTGTCAGGCTTTCCAAGGGCTTGCCAATGCCCACGCGCCGCTTCCAAGAGATTGTAGGTGCCCGTGATATTGGTCTCGACAAAGGCGCCGGGGCCGTCAATCGAGCGGTCCACATGGCTCTCAGCGGCCAGATGCAGCACCGCCTCGGGCGCATGCTCCGCAAACACCCGATCAAGCGCTGCACGATCCCGGATATCGGCATGAACGAAACTATATCGTGGGCTCTGTGCCACACTGGCCACATTATCCAGACAGGCGGCATAGGTCAGCGCATCCAGATTGACCACCTCATATCCGCGCGCCACGGCATGACGCACCACGGCCGACCCAATAAACCCGGCCCCCCCCGTCACCAAGAGCCTCATGTCGCCCCCACAAACTCAAAGGGGCTGACGAAATCGCGCAACAGCGGCGCCTTGCCATCCTTGTCGCTCAGCACCACAGACCCGCCCTCAACCCCCCAAGTAATCCCAATCTCGGGATCATCGAAACGCACCGCACCATCACACTCCGGCGCATAGTAATCCGAACATTTGTAGATGATTTCCGTCATTGGTTCTCGGGTCACAAACCCATGTAAAAACCCTTCTGGAACAAGAAGTTGGCGCCCGTTCTCGAAACTAAGATCAACCCCCACCCAGTGCCCATAGGTCGGGCTGCCGCGCCGGATATCAACCGCCACGTCATAGAGCGCACCGCGCCCGCACCGCACCAGCTTGGCCTGCGCATGCGGCGGCGACTGAAAATGCAGACCGCGTATCGTGCCCACCTGTTCCGAGAGCGAATGATTGTCCTGTACGAAATCTATCGTGATTCCCGCCTCAGCCATGCGCTGACGGTTCCAGCTCTCGCTGAAAAAACCACGCGTATCGCCGTGGCGTGTGGGTGTAACGATCACCACGCCGGGAAGAGAAGTTCGTTCAATCTGCATCGTGCTCGCATTGCCTTGTTTTGCGCAGGCTCTGGACCCCACGTCGTAAGTATCCCTCGACTTGTGTCAAATCTCCGCGTTTTTTTCCAGTGACAAACGCTGATTTTATTGCCGCCCCTGTCCCATTGCCGCGTTGGGCCTCAGAAGTCGCCCAAACATCGCTTCCAAATGCGCCGAGGCCCCGGCATGCACGTCAACGTCACCCATAAGAACCCCCACCTGCGCCTCGAAATCTGCGTAATGCTGGGTCGTGGCCCAGATCGAAAAGAGCAGATGTCGCGGATCGACCGGCGACAACCTGCCCGCCGCGATCCAGCCTTGGATAATCATCGACGTCTGATCCACCAGCGGCTTCAAAACACTCTCCAGATGCGGCCCCATACGGGGCGCACCCTGCAGTATTTCATTGGCAAACAACCGGCTCTCGCGCGGCAGGTCGCGCGACATCGCCAGCTTGCGGCGCACATAGGTCAGAATTTCGTCAAGCGGATCCCCTGCGGGATCAATCGCATGCAGCGGGGCTAACCAGGCATCCAGAAGCTGATTGAGCAAGGTGACGTGAATCTCTTCCTTACCCTCGAAGTAATAGAGGATGTTCGGCTTGCTCAGCCCCGCCTCCGCCGCAATCTGATCCAGTGTCGCGCCGCGATAGCCATGGGTCGAGAACACCTCGAGCGCCGCTTCGAGAATCCGCTTGCGGTTGCGCAGCTGGATACGGCTGGGCTTGCGACCGGCCTGCGCGGCAGGGGCTTGCGGCATCCTCTTCCTTTCCTTGCGGGGCATATTTTTCATCACCCCGTTGACCAGCTTAGCCAGATCACGGCTCAGGCCCAAGACGAATCTTGACAGCGCCCATGCCCCAAGCAATCGTAAGTTTACCAAATGGTAAAAAAGCGAGCAATCCCATGGCGGCACCCGGCGAAAACCTCAAGATCAACAGCACCCGGCTCTGGGACAGCCTGATGGAGATGGCCAAAATCGGCCCCGGCATCGCAGGCGGCAACAACCGCCAGACCCTGACAGATGAGGATGCCGAGGGGCGCGCGCTCTTTCAATCGTGGTGCACGACGGCGGGTCTCACCATGGGCGTGGACGAGATGGGCAATATGTTCGCCCGCCGCGACGGCACTGACCCAGAGGCGCTGCCGGTCTATGTGGGCTCCCACCTCGACACACAACCGACAGGCGGCAAATACGATGGCGTGCTCGGCGTGCTGGCAGGGCTGGAAATCATCCGCACCCTCAACGATCTGGATATAAGAACCAAACATCCCATCGTCGTCACCAACTGGACGAATGAAGAAGGCACGCGCTTTGCCCCCGCCATGCTCGCATCGGGCGTGTTCGCGGGCGTATTGAGCCGCGATTGGGCCTATGACCGGGTCGATGCCAAAGGCAAACGCTTTGGCGATGAATTGGAGCGTATCGGCTGGAAAGGCCCCGAGAAGGTGGGGGCGCGCAAGATGCACGCCTTCTTTGAACTCCACATCGAACAAGGCCCGATCCTCGAGGCCGAAGGCAAACAGATCGGGGTCGTCACCCACGGACAGGGTCTGCGCTGGATCGAATGCACAGTCACGGGCAAGGGCCAACACACCGGCTCCACGCCGATGTATATGCGCCGCAACGCCGGACGCGGACTGGCGCGCGTAACCGAACTGGTGCATGAAATTGCCTTGCACTATCAACCCAATGCCGTGGGCGCGATCGGCCATATCGACGTCCACCCCAACAGCCGCAACGTCATCCCCGAAAAGGTGGTCTTCACCGTCGATTTCCGCTCCCACGTCCTTGGGACATTAGAGGCGATGGCCGAGGAGCTCATGGCCACCGCCCCCGGCCTCTGCGCCGATGTCGGCGTGAAATTCAACGCCGAAGTGGTCGGCGCCTTCGATCCCCCCGCCTTTGACGAAAGCCTCGTCGCCCGCGTGCGCGATGCCGCCGACCGGCTGGGGTATAGTCATATGGATATCGTCTCGGGCGCGGGTCACGATGCCTGCTGGATCAACAAGGTCTATCCCACCACCATGGTCATGTGCCCCTGCAAGGATGGTCTCAGCCACAATGAGGCCGAAGAGATTACACCCGATTGGGCTCGCGCCGGCACGGATGTGCTGCTTCATGCCGTGCTGGAAACGGCGGAGGTGGTTGAGTGATCGGGGCCAGCCCCCAAACCCCCGAGGTATCTTGGACCAGATGAAATCCCAAGTAGTCTACAGACAGGGAGAAACGACATGACCACCAAAGTCATCAAGAACGGCACCGTCGTCACCGCCGACCGCACATGGAAGGCCGATGTGCTGATTGAAGGCGAGACCATCAAACAGATCGGCGCGGACCTCAAAGGCGAGACCTATATCGACGCCACGGACGCCTATGTGATCCCCGGCGGCATTGATCCGCATACCCACCTTGAGATGCCCTTCATGGGCACCACGGCGGCGGAAACCTTTGAAACCGGCACATGGGCGGCGGCCTGTGGCGGCACCACGATGATCGTGGATTTCTGCCTGCCCGGCGCGGATGGCAGCATCAAACACGCGATCAACGAGTGGCACCGCAAATCCGCGCCGCAGATTTGCAGCGACATCGGCTATCACATGGCCATCACCGGCTGGAACGAAAACGTCTTTACCGAGATGAAGGACGCCGTCGACATGGGCGTCAATTCCTTCAAGCATTTCATGGCCTACAAGGGCGCGCTCATGATCGAGGATGACGAGATGTTCGCCTCGTTCAAGCGCTGCGCCGAACTCGGCGCGCTGCCGATGGTGCATGCCGAGAATGGCGATCTGGTGGCCGAGATGCAGCAGAAATACTTTGATCAGGGCATCACGGGCCCAGAGGGGCACGCCTATTCCCGCCCCCCCGAATTCGAGGGCGAGGCCGCCAACCGCGCAATCTGCATTGCCGATGCCGCCGGCGTGCCGCTCTATATCGTGCATGTCTCTTGCGAACAGGCCCACGAGGCGATCCGGCGCGCGCGGCAAAAGGGGATGCGCGTCTATGGCGAGCCGCTGATCCAGTTCCTCACCCTCGACGAGTCCGAGTATTTCAACAAGGATTGGGACCACGCCGCCCGCCGCGTGATGTCACCCCCCTTCCGCTCCAAGGAGCATCAGGACGGCCTCTGGGCCGGGCTTCAAGCCGGATCACTGCAAGTGGTGGCGACCGATCACGCCGCCTTTTCCACCGCGCAGAAACGCGCCGGGCGCAACGATTTCCGCATCATCCCCAATGGCTCAAACGGGCTAGAGGAACGGCTTGCCGTGCTCTGGACGCATGGGGTGGAAACCGGACGGCTGACACTGAATGAATTCGTCGCCGTCACCTCGTCCAACGTGGCCAAGATCCTCAACATCTACCCGAAAAAGGGCGCGATTGTCGAAGGGGCGGATGCCGACCTCGTGGTCTGGGACCCCAAGATCACCAAGACGATCAGCGCCTCCAACCACCATTCCATCCTTGATTACAACGTCTTTGAAGGGTTCGAGGTCAAGGCGCAGCCGCGCTATACCCTCAGCCGCGGCGAGGTGATCTGGGCCTGGGGCCAGAATTCGCAGCCGCAACCGGGGCGCGGCCGCTTTGTCCCCCGCCCAGCTTTTCCCTCGGCCCATCAGGCGCTCTCGAAATGGAAGGCCCTGACCGCCCCCAAGATGATCCAGCGCGACCCGTTGAATATCCCGGCGGGGATCTGAAAAATCCGGCACGCACGCACCTCATGGCAAGGCGCGCCTCTTGACAACCATCAGCCAGCCGGGCGCAGTAGCGACCGGGCCAGCAGGGGATAGGGTTTGAGCAGCAACACAGTCATCAGCGCACAAAACCTGTCGCTGACCTTTCAGACCGGCGATGGCCCGGTGCATGCGCTCAAGGACGTGAGCCTTGAGGTGGAAAAGGGCGATTTCGTCAGCTTCATCGGCCCCTCAGGCTGTGGCAAGACCACCTTTCTGCGCTGCATGGCGGATCTGGAGCATCCCACCGGCGGCACCTTGACCGTCAATGGCACCAGCGCCGAAGAGGCGCGCAAATCCCGCGCCTATGGCTATGTGTTTCAGGCGGCGGGCCTCTACCCATGGCGCACCATCGGCGGCAATATCCGCCTGCCCTTGGAAATCATGGGCTACGCCCGCCACGATCAGGAGGCCCGCGTCAAGCGCGTGCTGGACCTCGTTGATCTCGCGGGGTTCGAGCGGAAATACCCCTGGCAGCTTTCAGGTGGCATGCAGCAGCGCGCCAGCATCGCCCGCGCGCTCGCCTTTGACGCCGACATCCTTTTGATGGACGAACCCTTTGGCGCTCTGGATGAAATCGTGCGCGACCATCTCAACGAGCAACTCCTCCAGCTTTGGGACCGCACCAACAAGACCATCTGTTTCGTCACCCATTCCATCCCCGAGGCGGTGTATCTGAGCACCAAGATCGTGGTCATGTCGCCCCGCCCCGGCCGCATCACCGATGTGATCGAGAGCACCCTGCCAAAGCATCGCCCGCTCGACATCCGCGAGACACCGGAATTCCTCGAAATCGCCCATCGCGTCCGCGAGGGGCTGCGTGCGGGGCATGGCGATGCGGTCTGAGACAACTCACCCAGAAAACGCCCTCTCCCCTGCGACGGGGAGAGGGGTTTTCACCGTTCACGGTCATCGGCTCTCCAGCCTGTACCGTAGCCTCAGAAAACCACGAATTCCTTTCAGCGTTCTTAAAATACTCAAAAATCGCGCCCGGTTTAAGCGCCGGAATTTGAGTATTTTTGGAACAGTGAAATCAGAGGAGGCATGATGCGCAATCTCCTCCCTGTTCTCACCATTCTCGCAGCACTTCTCGCGCTCTGGTATGCCGCCGCCGTGGCGCTCAATGCGCAATGGGCGCAGGATCAGGCGGCGCGGGCAGGCACGACGCTGACCCTCCCCGCCCTCGTCGCCGACACATGGGCGCAGGACAAGCCCAAACTGCCCGCGCCGCATCAGGTGGCGCTTGAGATATGGAACACCACCGGTGCCATGGTGCTGGAAGGGCGCGGATTTTCCAAAAGCTCGCTCTTTTATCACAGCTGGATCACCTTCAGCGCCACAGCACTCGGCTTTGTCCTTGGCACCGCGCTTGGCATCGCGCTGGCCATCGGCATCGTCTACAACCGCACCATGGACATGAGCGTGATGCCTTGGGTCATAGCCTCCCAAACCATCCCCATTCTGGCGATTGCCCCGATGATCATCGTGGTGCTGAATGCCGTGGGCATTTCAGGGCTGCTGCCCAAGGCGATGATCTCGATGTATCTGTCGTTCTTTCCGGTGGTCGTCGGCATGGTCAAGGGGCTGCGCAGCCCCACGCCCATGCAGCTCGACCAGATGCGGACATGGAGCGCGAGTGCGGCCCAGACCTTTTGGCGGCTGCGCCTGCCCTCTTCGATGCCCTATCTCTTTACCTCGCTCAAGGTCGGCATGGCCGCAAGCCTTGTCGGGGCCATCGTCGGCGAATTGCCGACCGGGGCCGTGGCGGGGCTGGGCGCGCGCCTGCTGGCAGGCAGCTATTATGGCCAAACCATCCAAATCTGGTCCGCTCTTATCATGGCGGCGACACTGGCGGCGGTTCTGGTGGGGCTGATTGGCCTTGTCCAGCGGATCACGCTCAAGCGGATGGGGATGGCGTGATGGGCTGGCTGGCGCTTGGATCGCTCGCATGGGCGCTTGGCTGGGGGATCAATTCCCGCCTGTCACACCGGCCTAAAACACGAGCCACACGGCTCCTCGTGCCAGTGATTTTCGGCCTCACACTTGTTGTGATCTGGGAATCTCTCGTGCGCGGCCTCTCGATCTCCCCCGTCCTCCTGCCCGCCCCCACCGCCATTGCCGCGACTTTCGCCAAATCCACCCATATTCTCTGGCAGGATTTCGTGCAGACCGCCCTCAAGGGCGCACTGACCGGCTATATCATGGGCTGCGGTGCGGCCTTTCTGACGGCCATCGCCATCGACCGGTTTCCGTTCCTGCAACGCGGTCTGCTGCCGGTGGGCAATTTCGTAGCGGCGCTGCCGATCATCGGCATGGCCCCCATTCTGGTGATGTGGTTCGGCTTTGACTGGCAATCCAAGGCAGCGGTCGTCGTGGTCATGGTGTTCTTTCCCATGTTGGTGAACACCGTACAGGGCCTCACCGATACCGACGCCATGCAGCGCGACCTGATGCGCACCTATGCCGCTGGCTATTGGCAAACCCTGTTCAACCTGCGCCTGCCCGCCGCGATGCCATTCCTCTTCAACGGGCTCAAGATCGCGACGACACTGGCGCTGATCGGGGCGATTGTGGCAGAGTTCTTTGGATCGCCCATCAAGGGCATGGGATTCCGCATCTCGACCTCGGTCGGGCAACTCGCGCTCGATCTCGTCTGGGCCGAGATCGTGGTCGCGGCCATCGCTGGCTCAGGATTTTACGGCGCCGTAGCGCTTGTGGAAAAGGCAGTGACATTCTGGCACCCGTCGCAACGGAGCCGGGCATAAGATCAAGAAACCACCAACACGGGAGATAACAAATGAAGAAACTGACAGGACTATTCAGCCTCGCCGCGCTTACCAGCCTCAGCACTATGGCGCAGGCGGCGGATGATCTGACGCTGCAACTCAAATGGGTGACGCAGGCGCAATTCGCGGGCTATTATGTGGCGCTCGACAAGGGGTTTTACGGCGAAGAAGACCTCAACGTCACGATCAAGCCGGGTGGGCCGGATATCGCCCCGACGCAGGTGATCGCAGGCGGCGGCGCGGATGTGACGGTGGAATGGATGCCGGCGGCCCTCTCGGCGCGGGAAAAGGGCCTGCCGCTGGTGAACATTGCGCAGCCCTTCAAATCCTCGGGCATGATGCTGACCTGCCTCAAGGAAACTGGCGTCACCGGGCCAGATGATTTTCCGGGTCGCACCTTGGGTGTCTGGTTCTTTGGCAATGAGTTTCCGTTTCTGTCGTGGATGAGCCAACTGGGCATTTCCACCGATGGCGGTGCCGAGGGCGTGACCGTGCTCAAACAGGGGTTCAACGTCGACCCGCTCTTGCAAAAACAGGCCGACTGCATCTCGACCATGACCTATAACGAGTATTGGCAGGTGATCGACGCGGGCCTCACCGAGGATCAACTCATCACCTTCAAATACGAGGATCAAGGCGTCGCCACACTTGAGGACGGGCTTTATGTTCTGGAAGAAAAGCTGAGCGACCCGGCCGAAGTCGATAAGCTCACCCGTTTCGTGCGCGCCTCGATGAAGGGCTGGAAATGGGCCGAGGAAAATCCAGAAGAGGCGGCGATGATCGTGCTCGACAATGACGCCACCGGCGCGCAGACCGAAGCGCATCAGATCCGCATGATGACCGAAGTGGCCAAGCTCACAGCAGGCTCCAACGGTGCGCTCGACCCCGAGGATTATGAGCGCACGGTGCAATCGCTTTTGTCCGGCGGATCTGATCCGGTGATTAGCGCACATCCCGGTGATGGCGCATGGACCCATGCGATCAGCGATGCCGCGCTGAACTGATCAAAAGCCATTTCTAGGACATGGCCCGGGCTGCACCGCCCGGGCCATTTTTTTGGACGTCGTTCGGCTCTTGTATCCGTCGTGACGTGCATATGGGGGGTAGATGAGATCAAGCCACTACATATTGGCCCAACTCCCGCGAAACTCTTTGAAAATGAACACTTTAAACAAAAACACGCCTGTGCTACGATCTGAGGTATAAATCAATGCCAGTCGGAAAACCGGCGGCGCGAGGCAGTAAAAGAGCAGTTCTATGAAAACACGGGGCAAGCAGCCAGTCCGTTGGGGGCTGGTGGTGATGGCAACATTCTGGATGCTGATCATCGTGCCATTGAGCGCGGCGGCGGCACCCTATGCAGCATTGGTGATGGACGCACGCAGCGGCGAAGTGCTCTATTCGAACAATGCCGACACGCGGCTACATCCAGCCTCGTTGACCAAGATGATGACACTCTATGTGGTTTTCGAGGCGATCGAGAACGGCGAGATCGGTCTTGATGACAAGGTGCTGATTTCGAAACATGCCGCCTCTGAGCCACCCAGCAAACTCGGCGTGCGCGCCGGAAGCAGCATTGCGCTGCGCTATCTCATTCGCGCCGCAGCAGTCAAATCCGCCAATGATGCGGCCACCGCACTTGGCGAGGCGATCGAAGGATCAGAGGCGCAGTTTGCGCGCCGGATGAATCGCACGGCCGAGAGTCTCGGCATGAGCCGGACCACGTTCAAGAATGCCCATGGCCTGACCGAGAACGGGCATCTGTCCACCGCGCGCGATATGTCAATCCTCGGGCGGCATCTCTTTTATGACTTCCCTCAGTATTACAATCTCTTCTCGCGCATCACCACCGATGCTGGCGTGACCTCGGTCAGCCACACCAACCGTCGCCTGCTTGAGGCCTATCGCGGCGCTGACGGGATCAAGACAGGCTATACCCGCGCCGCAGGCTTTAACCTCACCGCCAGCGCCGAACGCAATGGCGAGCGGATCATCGCCACCGTCTTTGGCGGTCAATCTACCGCCTCGCGCAATGCCAAGGTGGCTGAACTGCTCGACCTCGGCTTTAAAAAGGCACCAACGCAGGTGGCCGTGCTTCGCCCGGCGCGCCCGCCGTATCTAGGCAAGATCGGCACAGTGCCGGTGAGGATCGCCGCAGGCGAGGATCGCCCGAGCGTTGCCGCCAAGACCGTGCGCCTCGCCACAGCCGCCGCCGTGATCAAGAGCCTGCGCCCACAATCGCGGCCCTCGCAAGCCGCCCCGATGCCGGTCATCGCCGCGCGGGATGATATCGAGCGCGCGCTTCTGGCCGCTCAGCAGGTTGCAACGGCGACCCCTGCCCAAGGCAGCGTAGCGGTCACGCCTGACACCCGCCCCGAACAACGTCCGACCGATATCGTCCTCGCAAGCGCGCCCGCGCCAGAGCCTGAACCAGAGGTTGTGACACGTGTCTCTACCTCTGGCGGGCGCCATTGGGGGATCAACGTCGGCCGCTATGGCAGCGAATACAAGGCGCGGCAGGTGCTCTTGCAAACCGCCCTGAATGAAATGGCCACACTTGATGGCAGTCTGCGCAAAGTGGTGCAGCGGCCCGCCGGCTTCGACGCGAATTTCATGGGCATGACACGTGAGAGCGCGGACCTCGCCTGCCGCCGCCTGCAGGCCAAGAAAGTCACCTGTTTCATGATCGGGCCAAGCTGAAAGCTGTCACTGTGGTGCAAAGCGCAGATTGGGGCCAGCCCCCATCAGACAGATGAACAACACTCAAGGCTTGGGGTGGTCATCCCAATCGTCCGACAGGATACGCCGCGAGTCGCCCTCAGGATCATCATATTGGTTCGAGCGCACGGTGTAGACAAAAGCCACAAGGCCGACACCACCTAGGATTAGGGAAATCGGAATCAGGTAGGTGAGGATATTCATTGGCTACCTCAGTCTGAGCGCGTTGAGAGATACGGTGATCGAACTCAGCGACATGGCTAAGGCGGCAATGAGCGGCGAACAGAGCCCCGCCACCGCCAGCGGCACGGCAACGACGTTATAGACCGTGGCAATCTGGAAATTCTCGCGGATGCGGCGTGTGGCGGATTTCGCCGTCACGCAGGCCGCCGCGATTGGTGAGAGGTCATTGCCCAACAGCACGATATCCGATGCCACCCGCGCGGCATCGAGCGCCGTCGCGGGCGAAATCGACACATGCGCCCCCGCAAGAGCCGCTGTATCGTTGAGCCCATCCCCCACCATCAGCACATGCGCGCCCTCGGCAGTCAAAGCCGCCACACGCGCCGCCTTGTCTGCGGGCAACGCCTCGGCCATCCACTGCGGAATACCAAGGCGGGTGGCCAAGGCCTCGACCGCAGGAGTGGTATCGCCGGAAATCAGGATCACCCGCTTGCCCTGATCCATCAGCCCCTGCACCACCTCCGCAGCACCGGGCCGCAACGCATCTGCAAAGGTAAAGGCGACGGGCAACTGATCCCCGATCTTGAGAAAGGTTGCGGTCTCGGAGAGGGCCTGCGCCCCGGTCCAGCTTGCACGTCCCAGACGCACTTCTTGGCCGTTGCAGCGGCCCTTTGTGCCATACCCAGGCACTTCTGTAATGTCTGTTACCGCCGCCGCCGCAAATCCTGCACCACGCGCAGCGCGGGTGATCGACTGCGCCAGCGGATGCGAAGACCCCTGCGCAAGAGCTAACGCCACTTCGACCACCGCGCGCGGCAAACCATCCAGATTGGTGAGTTGCGGCATCCCCGTGGTCAGCGTGCCGGTCTTGTCGAACACGACCGTATCCACCTGCGCCAGCCGTTCGAGCGCGGTTTCATGTTTGATCAGCATCCCCCGCCGGAAGAGCCGCCCCGAGGCCGCCGTTGTCACCGCAGGCACCGCCAGCCCGAGCGCGCAAGGGCAGGTGATGATCAGAACCGCAGCGGCGATATTGAGCGCCGTGCGCACGTCCCATGTATAGAGATACCACCCCATAAAACTGAGGCCCGCCAGAATATGCACCCCCGGCGCATAGAGCTTGGCCGCACTATCGGCCAGCGAGGTATAGCGCGAGCGCCCGGATTCCGCGATGGCCACCAGATCCGCCATGCGGTGAAGCGAGGTTTCCGCCCCCACCGCCGTCGCGCGGATGGTAAGCGGTCCGGTCAAGTTGACCTCTCCGGCGCTGACCACCTGCCCCTCACCCGCAAACACCGGCAGCGTTTCTCCGGTGAGCAGCGACCGGTCAATCTCTGACGTGCCCTCTACGATTACACCATCCACCGGCATGCGCCCACCGGGCCGCACGAGAATGAGATCCCCCGCAGCCAAGAGGGCCACATTCACCTGTTCCTCCACTCCGGCGCGCAAGCGGATCGCACGCGGCACTTCGAGCGCCGTCAATTCCTCGGCGGCAGAGCGGGCAATGGCCCGCGTGCGGTGATCGAGATAGCGCCCCGCCAACAAAAAGAACGTGAGCGTAAGCGCCGCATCAAAATAGGCATGCTCCCCCGACAGCATCGTTTCCCAGAGCGAGGTGAGGATCGCCAGCACAATGGCCAGAACGATCGGCACATCCATATTGAGCCGCCAATTGCGCAACGCGGCCCAGGCATTGCGAAAGAACGGCACTCCGGAAAAGGCAATCGCCGGCAGGGTGATCGCGGCGGAAATCCAGTGGAACATGTCACGCGTCGCATCCTCGGCCCCGGACCAGACCGACACCGACAGAAGCATGACATTCATACTGGCAAAACCGGCGACCGCCAGCCGCATCAAAAGATCCCGCCCGGCGCGGTCATTGGCCGTGGCATTCAGCGTGCCCTGATCCAACTCATAGGCCTCGTAACCAAGCCCCTCGACCAGCGCGCGCATGTCTTCGGCGGTCACCTCGGGGGCCGCGTCGATGCTGGCCCGCTTGAGGGTCAGGTTGACGCGTGCGGACTTTACCCGGCTATCCGCATTTAACGCCCGCTCGATCTTGGAAATGCAGGCGGAACAATGGATCGTCGGCAGGGATAGGGCGATCTGCGCGCCCGGCAGGGCACGGGCCGCCAAGGCCTCGGCCGCCGGGGCTGCGGCGCAGGCCGGACAGGCCGAAGGGGACGGGCGCATGGGGACGGTCATGGTCTATTCCTTGTGCAGAACGACGCGCTGTTGAAACAGGGTGCCGTCCGGGTTCCAAGCCTTCATACGGATATTCCAGTTGCCACCTCCCAAGTCCACCGGGGCAACATAGGCTTGGCCATCATAGCGGAATTCGGGCGTCTGGTCGTCGCGCACATGGGTCGCACGGCCAACCGTGGCCTCCAGCTTTGCCACCTCGACAGGTTTGCCCGCCGCATCGGTGATATGCAGCATCAAGACACCGCCCGCGTGATCCGCCACTACGGTCCAGCCCAGCCCCTCTTGCGCGGCTTTGCGCTCGTCGAACTCTTGACTCGCGACATAGGAATTCTTGACCTCGAGCCCCGGAAAGGTCCGCACCGCCGACCAGGCCAGCACCAAATTGACCGCAATGATGACGCCAAAGGCACCGATAAAGCCGATCAACACATGTTTGCCGGTGATCCTGCGCTCTGCCATCATTCTTCCTTTCCGTTGAACACGGTGTCCTTATAGGCCCGCTCACCGCTCGTGAGATCCTCGATCCAGATGCGGACATCGCTGCGCTCTTCCGTGGCGGGCTCAGATCCTGCCGGGGCCACCAGATAGACCCGTTGCAGGTACACTTCATCGGCGTTGACGCCGATCTTGCCATCGGTCGCGCCTTCCAGCTCAACCCTGATTGCCGGATCGCCCTTGACGGTGACCTCGAATTCGCGCGTCTCGTGCTGCATATTGCGGATGCGCACCTCATAGGTATTGCGGATCGAGCCATCGGAGAGTGTGACATAGGTCGGATTGCGCACCGGCGCCACGGTCAGGTCGATATCCGACCGGATGAACAGCGCAAAGACAAGCCCGATCCCCACCAGCGACCAAAGCGCAGTATAGAGGATTGTGCGTGGACGCAGCACGTGTTTGATGATCGGCTTGGGTTTGCCACCCGCACGCTCTGACTCTTCATCGGTAAAGGCCATATAGTCGATCAACCCGCGCGGCTTGCCGATCTTGGCCATGATGTCATCGCAGGCGTCGATGCAGAGTGCGCAGGTGATGCACTCCAGCTGTTGGCCGTCGCGGATGTCGATCCCCACCGGGCAGACGTTGACGCAGGCCATACAGTCGATGCAATCACCCTGCGGCTCACCCGCCTTGACCGCCTCGGAGTTCTTGCGCGGCTCGCCCCGCCATTCGCGGTAGCCGACGGTCAGCGTATCCTCATCCATCATCGCCGCCTGAATGCGCGGCCATGGGCAGGCATAGATGCAAATCTGCTCGCGGGCAAAGCCACCAAAGAAAAACGTCGTGCCGGTCAGCACCGCAATCGTCGTATAGGCGATGGGATGGGCGTTGAGGGTAAAGAGATCGACCAGCAGCGTCGGCGCATCGGTGAAATAGAACACCCAAGCGCCCCCCGTGGCCACCGCGATCAACAGCCATGTCACCCATTTCGTCAGCCGCAGGCGCATCTTGCGCAGATCCCAGCTCTTTTGCCTGTGCAGGCGCAGCCGCGCGTTGCGATCCCCCTCGATCCAGCGCTCGACCAGAATAAAGAGGTCGGTCCACACCGTCTGCGGGCAGGCATAGCCGCACCACACCCGGCCCAAAGCCGAGGTAAAGAGAAACAGCCCCAGCCCCGCCATGACCAAGAGACCGGCCACGAAATAGAATTCATGCGGCCAAATCTCGATCCAGAAGAAGAAGAACCGTCGGTTCGCCAGATCAAGCAAAACCGCCTGATCCGGCAGCGCAGCACCCCGGTCCCAGCGAATCCAGGGCGTGACATAGTAAATGCCCAAAGTGATAACCATGATCACCCATTTCAGGTTGCGGAACTTGCCGTAAACCTTCTTGGGAAACACCGGTTCGCGCGCGGCGTAGAGGGATTGTGGTTCGGTTGGGTGGGAATCGGCCACGGACATACTCCGATGTGATCATTCTGTTGATCGTGTTCTGTCAGGATGCGGACGATGCAGCTTTGACCTGCATCAAATTCTGACTCCTGAATCGATCTATTGCACTTGCACCCTCTGTCGAGCCATTCTCCGAAGCCATGCGACAAAGAACTTGGCGGGTGGCCGCAAAACGCCGGGACGGGTGACGATATGATATCCGCTTTGTGTGTCTTCCTCGAACAAAAGCCGTAACCGACCCGCCGCGATATCCTGACGCACCCAATCGCGCACGGTAACGGCAACGCCCTGTCCGTTGCGCAGCCCGTCGAGCAAGAGATTGCCCGGCACCTGCACAAGACCCGCGACCCGCTCCTTGAGGACTCCCTGGCTGCGCAGCCAATCGCTTGCCTCATTGGTGCCGAATTCCTGCAACCATGGCAGATCTGCCAAATCCTCCGGACACTCGATCCGCACCCCAGCGACCAATTGCGGAGCAGCCACAGCGACTATGGGCGAGTGAAACAGCAACTCCGCATGCAGCCCCGGCCAAGATCCGGCACCGTAGCGGATGGCGACGTCGATACCGCCCGGCTCAAGGCGAATAAGATGGGGGCTCGGATCAATCATCAGGTCGATCTGCGGGTGCGACTGACGAAAATCACTGAGACAGGGCATAAGCCAATGTGCGGCAAAACTTGGCGTGGTCGAAATCTGTAGCGGCCTGTTTGCATCCGCCCCGGTCAATGACGCGACGGTGCGCGCAATCGCTCCGAACCCCAGCGCCAGAGCATCGGCAAGCTCCCGCCCCTCAGCCGTCAACCGAAGCTGCCGCCCCGTGCGATCCACCAGCGCAACGCCCAGATGCGCCTCCAGTTGTTTGATTTGTTGGCTTATCGCCGCGTGGCTCACATTGAGTTTGATGCCTGCCGCCGCTGTGCCGCCAGTTTCTGCGAGCGCAGCAAAGGCCCGAAGTGCCGTCAAGGGAGGGAGTGAATGCCAATCCATAATGTTAGTTTAGCTTACAATTTGGAAATTTTCCAGAGTCGCGCACATGCATCATATTTGCCATACTGATTGAAGAAACCGAACCAAAAAAGGATGGCACCATGTTCAATATTCTTGCAGATACATTCCGAACCGCAACGCGCCGTGACATCCGGCATCGGCATGAAGCCCGCGCTCATTGGCCCCCCGCCGAACGGTTTGACTCACGCTCTGGGGCAGAGCTTGAGGCACATCTCGTGGCTCGGAGACGAGACTGAGTTCAACGCGCAAACGGCCCCGTCAAGGGCCAGTGGTTGACATCATATGCAATCTCAGAGGTAATCGGCACCGGTCCTTCACAGAAACGCGCGAACAGGACGGAAAGACCGGTGCCTAGCCTCGGACCCTGTCATGCGGCAGGGTCCGAGGTGTTCTTTAGAGCCGTATCAGAGGCGGCTCACTCGCCCCCACCAAGCTGGTGGACATAGATCGCCACGGCGCGGATCTCGGCCTCGCTTAGATCGGCCCCGCCCATCGGCGGCATCACGCCAAAGCGCGAATAGGTGACCGTTTCCTTGATCGTGTCGAACGACCCACCATAGAGCCAGATCGCATCGGCAAGGTTCGGCGCACCCTGATAGATATCGCCCTCTCCGGCCTCGCCGTGGCAGGCGGCGCAATTGTCCATGAACACGGTCTGACCTTCGGCGACCAAGGACGCGTCCTGCGGCTCTCCCGATATCGACATGACGTAATTGACCACCTGCTCAATCTGTGCCGGTTCCAGCATCTCGCCAAAGGCCGGCATCTGCGAATAGCGCGCATCCGCGTCTTCTTCGTTGCGGATACCGTGGGCGATTGTGGTGTGAATATCCTCAATCGTGCCACCCCAGAGCCAGTCGTTATCCAAAAGATTGGGATAGCCCTTGGCCCCTGCCGCGCCCGAACCATGGCACTGCGCACACCATGTCTTGAACACGGCATTGCCCGCCGAAGTGGCATAGCCCTGCAATTCGGGATCGCCTGCAACCTCGGTCAATTCGACCGTTTCCAGCTTGGCGTTGATCGCGGCATTGGCGGCCTCGGCCTCGGCCAACTCGACCGCGACATTGGCGCGCGTCGACCAGCCCTTGTAACCGGCGGTGGCGCCCTGAACCAGCGGCCATGCTGGATAGGCGACCACATACCACAGTGCCCAGACGATACAGGCATAGAACGTCCACAGCCACCAGCGCGGCAGGGGATTGTTGTATTCCTCGATCCCGTCCCATTGATGGCCGGTGGTTTCGACCTCTTGGTTCTTCTTATTGGGTTGTTTGGCCATGTCTCATGCCTCCTCGTGCCGGGCGCCATTGGCGCGGGCCGGTTTGTCTTCGTGCCGGAACGGGATGTTTGACGGGTTTTCATAGCTCTTGGTGGCGCCGGGGCGGAACACCCAGACTACGACGCCGACAAAGAACGCAAAGAGCACCAGCAACATCCAGCTATCGGCAAATTCACGCAACAGGGAATAGGTTTCCATCGCTCTGCCCCCTTATCGGCTTGCGTCGGGGGTGAAGGTCGAGAAATCAACCAGCGTCCCCAGCATTTGCAGATAGGCAATCAGCGCATCCGCTTCGGATACTCCCGGCTGCCCGTCGAAATTGCGCACCTGTGCATTGGGGTAGCGCGACAGAAGACCGTCGGTATCACCATCGGGATCAATCTGACCCGCGAAATCTGCCTTGGCATTCTCGATCATCTCATCGTTATAGGGCACACCCACCAGACGATGCGTCTTTAGCAGATCCTCGATATGCGCCGGCTCGATCATCCGGTTCTCGAGGAAACCATATTTCGGCATCACCGACTCCGGCACCACAGACTGCGGATTTCGCAGGTGGTCCACGTGCCAGTCATCCGAATAGCGCCCACCGACACGGGCCAGATCCGGCCCGGTCCGCTTGGACCCCCACTGGAACGGGTGGTCATATTTCGACTCCGCCGCCAGCGAATAGTGGCCATAGCGCTCGACCTCATCGCGCATCGGACGAATCATCTGACTATGACAGACGTAACAGCCCTCGCGGATGTAGATATCCCGGCCCGTCAACTCCAGCGGTGAGTAGGGGCGCATGCCCTCTACATCCTCAATGGTGTTCTCAAGCCAGAACAGCGGGGCGATCTGAACGATCCCCCCGACCGTGACGACAAGAAAGGCAAAGATCGCCAAAAGCGTGACGTTCTTTTCCAGGATTGCGTGTTTGTCCAGAATTGCCATCTCTCCGGCCCTCCTTATTCAGCCGGGACTGCGTTGTTCACAGGCGCGACGGCCGGCGAACGTGTCACAGTCATCCAGAGGTTGTAGCACATGATCAACGCACCAGAGAGGAACATGACCCCGCCCAGACCGCGCACCACATACATCGGGAACTTCGCGGCCACAGTATCGGCGAACGAGTTCACGAGGAAACCGTTGGCATCGACTTCGCGCCACATCAGGCCCTCCATGATCCCCGTCACCCACATGGCGGCGGCGTAGAGGATGATGCCGATGGTCGCCAACCAGAAGTGCCAGCTCACAAGGCTCAGACTATAGAGCCGCTCACGGTTCCACAGCTTCGGCACAAGGAAGTAGAGCGCGCCAAAGGTGATCATGCCGTTCCAGCCAAGCGCACCGGAATGCACGTGCCCAATGGTCCAGTCGGTGTAATGCGACAGAGAGTTGACCGCGCGGATCGACATCATCGGCCCTTCAAAGGTCGACATGCCGTAGAACCCGATGGAAATCACCATCATCCGAATGACCGGATCGGTGCGCAGCTTGTCCCATGCGCCCGAGAGCGTCATCAGACCGTTGATCATGCCACCCCAGGACGGCATCCACAGAACGATCGAGAACACCATGCCCAACGTCGAGGCCCAGTCAGGCAGCGCCGTGTAATGCAGGTGGTGCGGACCGGCCCAGATATAGATAAAGATCAGCGCCCAGAAGTGGATGATCGACAGTTTATAAGAGTAAACCGGGCGTTCGGCCTGCTTCGGCACAAAGTAATACATCATGCCCAGGAAACCTGCGGTCAGGAAGAAGCCCACAGCGTTATGGCCATACCACCACTGTGTCATCGCGTCCTGCACGCCCGAGAAGACTTGCACCGACTTGGAGCCAAAGACCGAGACCGGAATGCTCAGGTTGTTCACCACATGCAGCATCGCCACCGTGATGATGAACGACAGGTAAAACCAGTTGGCCACATAGATATGCGGCTCCTTGCGCTTGACGATGGTGCCTAGGAACACGGCCAGATAGGCCAGCCAGACCACCGTCAGCCACAGGTCCACATACCATTCAGGCTCTGCATATTCCTTGGATTGTGTGGCACCCAGCAAATAGCCAGTTGCGGCCAGAACGATCACAAGCTGATAGCCCCAGAACACGAACCACGCGAGATTGCCGCCCCAGAGACGCGCCGCGCTGGTGCGTTGCACAACGTAGAAAGACGTGGCGATCAGCGCGTTGCCCCCAAAGGCGAAAATAACCGCCGAGGTGTGCAGCGGACGCAATCGACCAAAATTCGCATACCCCTGTGCCCAATCGAAATTGAGCCCCGGAAAGGCAAGTTGAAAGGCGATGAACGTGCCCGCGAGGAAACCGACAACACCCCAAAGGCAGGTTGCGATCACCCCGGCGCGCACGACACCGTCCATGTATTCTCCCGAGAGATCCACCCGGGTTCTCGGTTCATCCGTGTGGCGCAAGGTCCACAGGAAAAGCCCACCGGCGACCAACGCCACTGTCAGTGCGTTGACCAGATAGGCCAGATCGCGCGCATAATTGGCCGCGATCAGCGCCAGAAGCGTGACCAGACCAAGCACGATCAGCTTGATGTAATTCGTCATGTTGCGTCCCTTCGTCTTTTTCTACCCGAGTCGCCGTGACCCGCGCAGGCGCGTTAGACTGTGACCGTAATGCTTGGGTCGGACTCAACTATCCTTGATCTGTGTCAAAACACTGACGATGATCGTTTGATCCGCGTCAAGGCAGCCCCGGCAATACACTCCTACGCTGACATAACGTGCGACACAGTCAAAGGAATGCGACATGACCTACAACAGCCTGTTTTCCGTTTTGACCGATGAGTCCCTTGTTGAGGAAACCTTGGCCCACGCCACCAGCATAGCCACCCGGCATGATGCCCATCTCGACGTGCTCTGCCTGGGCGTGGACCGTAGCCAATCTGGATACTATTATTCAGGCGCGAGCGCGATCGTGCTGCAAGAAACGATTGCCCGCGCCCAGCAAGAGGCCGCCGCCATCGAGGCCAAGGCGCGCGCTGTGCTCAAAAATTCAGCGCTGCGGTGGGGAATCGAGAGTGGCGTCAGCCAACTCGCCGATCTGGGGCGCCATGTCGCCGCGCGCGCGCGCTTCGCTGATCTGGTCATTCTGCCGCAGCCCTATGGCAAGGGGCGCGGGGCCGAGCTCGAGCCTGTGACCGAATCGGCACTCTTTGAAGGGCATACCCCAGTGCTGATCCTGCCATCCGAGGGCGAAACGTCGCCCGCACCGAACCGAATCATGATCGGCTGGAATGAAAGCAACGAGGCGCTCAGCGCCGTGCGCGCCGCCCTGCCCCTGCTCAAACAGGCAGACGCGGTGCATGTGGTGGTAATCGACCCCCCCACCCACGGGCCAAACCGGTCAGATCCCGGCGGGCTCTTGTCACACTTCCTCTCGCGCCATGGCGTCAAGGTCGAGATCGACGTGCTGTCCAAGACCTTGCCGCGCATCTCGGACGTGCTCCAGCGGCATGTGCGCGACATGGATGCCGATATGGTGGTGATGGGCGCCTATGGCCACTCGCGCTTTCGCGAGGCGATCTTTGGCGGCGCCACCCGCTACATGCTGGAACAGGCGACCGTGCCGGTATTCATGGCCCATTGAGGGTGTATAGCGCCGCACGGACACAAAAACACCACCGCCCCGGGCTTGACCCGGGGCCTCGCCGACTCTGCACCAAGACCCATGCCAAGCCCAAGGTGAAACTGAGCTAACCAGTTGCAGGACGTTCAGGAACAGGCTTCAATATGATCTGTTCATGCGGCGGATATCGAGAATGGATCACGTTGCAATTGAAATACTCTCCGACGCGGACCTGAACACTCTCCTCACCCCGGATGAACATCTTCTGTGGACTGGGCGTCCCGCCTACGGGCGCATGTTCTTTCAACCGACCGGGGCGGAACGGACCTATTTGATTTCCATGATCGTCGGCGCGCTGGTGATGTGGAGCACGTTGCCTTTTCTCGACTCCACATCTGCATTTGGCCAGATCGAGGCGTATTGGATCTACGGCGCAACCACCCTCGCCTTTGGCGCGGCAGCCTATACCATGGCGTGCAACCGGCAATATGTGCTCTCGAACGTCATTTACTTTCTCACCACCAAACGCGCCATCGTTTGCCGTCGTGGACGCAACTGGCGGCTTGGCGTCCGCCTCTACGTGGTGTTCAACCCGCATTCCGCCACCTATCCCTATGAAATCCTGCCAACGCGCCCAAACCCCTCTCTGAGGATTGGCACCTTGCTGGATCAACAAGAGGTTCAGCCGTTCGGACTGGGCCTGTCCCACCCCGGTCAGCCGGTCCACTGGGGGAAACTGACCGTGCCCGTTGCCTTTGAACAGGTTCCACATGCTGCTGAGTTGCTGGAGATAATCAGAACAGCCCTGCGGCCCTGACACGTTGCAGGCCGGGATAGTCGACGCTAGGGGGCTAGCCCCCAGTCCACCGAGGTCTTTATCGCCAGATGAAACCACAGGACAAGGCGGACACCCTCAGATCAGCATCCCGCCGTCACTGTCATCGCCCGCCTCTTCCAGCAGGCGGTTGAAATCCGGCACGGTGACGCGGCGCTTGCCCTCAAGCTCGATCACCCCGTCTTTCTTGAGTGCCGACACCTGACGGCTCACGGTTTCCAAAGTCAGGCCCAGATAATCCGCCATCGCCTCACGCGTCAGCGGCAGATCGAACACCAGCAGGCCGCGTGTCCCGTTCTTGCTGAGCGTGGCATCACGCCGCGCGATGATTGCAATCAGCGAGGCGATTTTCTCGCGTGCCGTCTTGCGGCCCAGAACCAGCATCCATTCACGCGCCGCATCCAGCTCGTCCAGCGTCATTTCCAACAGGCGCTGTGCGATATGGGGCGTGCGCGCCATCATTTCTTCAAACGGCTTCTTGCGAAAGCAGCACATGACGATATCGGTCACGGCCACCACATCATAGGCCGCGCTGGCGCGTCCCGGCCGGCCCACGAAATCGCTCGGCAGTAGCAACCCGACCATCTGCGTGCGCCCGTCCTCCATGGTCTGGGTCAAGGTCGCGATGCCCGAAACGACCGATCCCACAAAATCCATCGTATCGCCCGACCAGATCAGAGTCTGACCAGACTCATAACTGCGGTAATACTTGATCTGATCCAGCTGCTCCAACTCATCCGATTCGCAGCGCGCGCAGACCGCCCGATGGCGGATCGGACAATCTCCGCACTCGTGAGGTATGATCGAGGCTTTCTCTTTCAGCATTGGGCGTTCACTTTTTCGGGAGGCCAAAGGTGCCGGTTGATCTAAATCAAAGCAAGGCAATACGTTTATTTTCATCGTATGCGTATGGACACAAAAACTCAACTGGGCAAACTTGGACTCTTCGACTCCAAAGTGCCGCGCTACACCAGTTACCCGACCGCGCCACACTTCACCCGCGACGTGGGACAGGATCAGTTCACCAACTGGATCAGTGCGATTCCAGAGGGCGCAGAGGTGTCCCTCTATGTGCATGTGCCGTTCTGTCGGCGGCTCTGCTGGTTTTGTGCGTGCCGCACCCAAGGCACACAGACCGACGCGCCCGTCATTGCCTATCTTCAGACACTCAAGACCGAGATCGCGATGCTAGGCCGCAGCCTGCCGCGTGGCGTGCGCCTGTCGCGCCTGCATTGGGGTGGTGGCACGCCGACCCTGCTCTCTCCTGATCTGATGACCGAATTGGCGGCCGCCATCCGCAACATTGCCCCCTTTACCGACGCGACAGAGTTTTCGGTCGAAATCGACCCGAATGAACTCGACGGCGCGCGTCTTGATGCGCTCGCCCGCGCTGGCATGAACCGCGCTTCGATCGGGGTGCAGGATTTCGACGAACATATCCAAAAGAGCATCGGTCGGATGCAGGGCTATGACATTACCCGCTGGGCGGTGGACGAGATTCGAGCGCGCGGCGTCAAGAGCCTCAATGCCGATATCCTCTACGGGCTGCCGCATCAGAATCGCGCACGCATCACCGAAAGCGTGCAAAAACTCTTGTCCCTCAGCCCGGACCGTGTGGCGCTTTACGGCTATGCGCATGTGCCTTGGATGGCCAAGCGGCAGCAAATGATCCCCTCGGATGCCCTGCCCACACCGCAGGAACGGCTGGACCTGTTTGAAACCGCGCGCCACCTGTTCCTATGGGACAATTACGTCGAAATCGGCATCGACCATTTCGCCACCAAGTCAGACGGGCTGAGCGTGGCGCAAAAATCAGGGCACTTGCGCCGCAATTTCCAAGGCTACACCGATGACACCGCCGAAGTGCTGATCGGCGTTGGGGCTTCCTCGATCTCGCGCTTTCCACAAGGCTACGCCCAGAACGCCCCCGCCACCGGTGCCCATACCGGCGCCATCCGCGAGGGACGGTTTTCCACATCGCGCGGCCATGTCTTTTCCGCCGAGGACAAACTGCGCGCGCGGATGATCGAAATGCTGATGTGCGATTTCCGCATTGATAGCGCCGAGATTTTCCGCGAGTTCGAGATCCCGGCCGCAGAGTTGCAGGCGATGCTGTCCGCCGTGGATCGCCGCTTTGAGGGGCATCTGACCCTCAACGCCACCGGCCTCTCGATCCCGCTCGAATCACGCCCCCTGACCCGGATGATCGCACGCCACTTCGACGCCTATGAGATGGACGAGAAGGGGCACAGTTCGGCAATCTGAGGCGTCAGACTTCGGCGCGCCCTTCAAGGGCTGCCGCCAGCAGTTTGCGGGCGTATTCTGTCTGTGGCGCAGTAAAGAGCGCCTCGGCCTCGCCCGCCTCGACCACGTCGCCATCCTTCATCACCAGAACCCGGTGGCTCATGGCACGCACCACATGCAGGTCGTGGCTGATAAACAGATAGGCCAGCCCATATTTCACCTGCAAATCGCGCAAGAGATCGACGATCTGCACCTGCACGGTCATGTCGAGCGCACTCGTCGGCTCGTCCAGCACCACCAGCTTGGGCCGCAGGATCATCGCGCGGGCAATCGCGATACGCTGACGCTGACCGCCAGAGAATTCATGCGGGTAGCGGTCCATCGTGGCGGGGTTCAACCCGACCTCTTCCATCACCTCGGCCACCAAAACGCGCGCCGGTCGCCCCCCCGGATTGCCATGCACGCCCAAACCTTCGGCGATGATCTGCGCGGCAGTCATGCGCGGGCTCAGACTTCCGAACGGGTCCTGAAACACGATCTGCATCTTGGCGCGGTGCTTGCGCAGTTCTCGCGTCGACCAGCCGTTCACATCCTGCCCGACAAAGCGGATCTCACCTTTAGAGGCAATCAGCCGCATGATCGCCAGCGCCAGCGTCGTCTTGCCAGAGCCGGACTCGCCGACGATGCCCAAGGTTTCGCCCGCCCGCACGCTGAGCGTGGCGGCATTGACTGCCTTCACATGCCCCACGGTGCGTTTCAAAAACCCCTTCTGGATCGGGAACCAGACCCGCAAATCCTGCGTTTCAGCCACCACCTCCGCCCCCTTGGGCACCGGAGCCGGAAGGCCCACCGCCCGTGCGCTGAGCAGCTTGCGGGTGTACTCATGCTTCGGCGCGGCAAAGACATCTGCCACCGGCCCGCTCTCGACAATCTCGCCATCCTTCATCACACAGACCCGGTCGGCGATGCGCTGCACGATCCCCAGATCATGCGTGATGAACAAAAGGCCCATGCCTTCTTCGCGCTTCAACTCCGCCAAAAGCTCCAGAATTTGCGCCTGAATGGTCACATCGAGCGCCGTTGTCGGCTCATCGGCAATCAGGATGTCGGGTTTGTTGGCCAGCGCCATGGCGATCATCACCCGCTGCCGCTGTCCACCGGACAACTGATGCGGATAGGCCCCCAGACGGCTTGCCGCCTCGCGAATCCCCACCCGCTCCAGCAATTCCACGATGCGCGTTTGGGCCGTCACACCGGTCAGCCCCTGGTGCAGCTCCAGGCTCTCACGCAACTGCTTTTCCAACGTATGCAACGGGTTAAGCGATGTCATAGGTTCCTGAAAGATAAAGCTGATGTCGTTGCCGCGCACCTTGCGCAACCGCCGATCATCCGCGCCAATCATTTCGTGGCCATCGTAGATCACCGATCCCGTGACCTCTGCCGACGATCCCAACAGCGACACGGTCGAGAGCGCCGTAACCGATTTGCCAGAGCCACTCTCGCCCACAATCGCCACGGTTTCCCCACGATCAAGGCTGAACGACACGCCTTTGACCGCCGGAATCACCAGCCCGTCTTGCCGAAAACTGATCCGCAGGTCCTTGACCTCTAACACACTCATTCAAAGGTCTTTCTGGGATCAAAAGCATCACGCACGCCCTCAAAGATAAAGACGAGGAGCGACAGCATGATGGCAAAGGCAAAGAACGCGGTGAACGCCAGCCATGGCGCTTGCAGGTTCTGCTTGGCCTGAAGCGTCAACTCGCCAAGGCTGGGCGCTGAGGACGGCAAACCAAAACCCAGAAAATCAAGACCCGCGAGCAGAGAAATCGTGCCCGTAATCACAAACGGCAGCATCGTGAGCGTCGCCACCATCGCATTGGGCAGCATATGGCGGAACATGATGGTGAGGTTCGAGACGCCGAGCGCCTTGGCCGCGCGCACATATTCCAGATTACGTGCCCGCAGGAATTCGGCCCGCACCACACCGACCAGAGCCATCCAGCCAAAGAGGACCGTGATCACCACCAACAGCCAGAAACTTCGTGGCAGGATCGCAAAGAGGATGATGATCACATAGAGCTGCGGTGTGGACGACCAGATCTCGATCACCCGCTGGAAAATCAGATCAGTGCGTCCCCCGAAATAGCCCTGCACCGCCCCCGCTGCGATACCAAGCACCGACGACAGCACGGTCACGATCAGCGTGAACAGCACCGACAACCGGAACCCGTAGATCACCCGCGCCAGCACATCGCGCTTGGTGTCATCAGTGCCCAGCAGGTTTTGCCCATTGGGCGGCAGCGGTGCCGCACCGGGCCGATCCACTGTGGTGTTATAGCTATAGGGAATGGGCGGCCAGATCGCCCAACCCTTGGCAATCTCTTCGCCCTCAACCACGCCATCTTCGGCATCCGCAATGATCGCCTCGGGATCGTCAAAACAGATGTCCAATCCGCCCGACGCAATCAAACACCGCACCTCAGGGTCACGGTAAATCGCCTCGGTCTCGAAATCGCCGCCAAACGCCGTTTCAGGATAGAACCTGAAAATCGGCATGTAATACGCGCCGCGATATTGCAGGAGGATCGGTTTGTCATTGGCCACAAACTCGGCAAAGAGCGTGACGGTAAAGATCACCGAAAAGAGGATGAGCGACCAATACGCCCGGTTATTGCGGCGGAAATTGCGCCAGCGGCGTTGATTGAGCGGCGAGAGGCGGATCACTGTCTCACCCCTCCCGCTTTTCGAAATCAATCCGCGGATCAACCAGCACATACATCAGGTCGGACAGAATACCGACCACAAGTCCGATGAGACCAAACAGAAACAGCGTGCCGAACATCACCGGATAATCGCGCCCCACGGCAGCCTCAAACCCCAGCCGACCCAATCCGTCGAGGCTGAAAATTGTCTCGATCAGAACAGAGCCGCCAAAGAACACCCCGATAAACACCGCCGGAAAGCCTGCAATCACGATCAGCATCGCATTGCGGAACACATGCCCATAGAGAACCTTGCGCTCCGACAACCCCTTGGCGCGCGCGGTCATCACATAGTGTTTCTTGATCTCGTCCAGAAAACTGTTCTTGGTCAGCAGCGTCAGCGTGGCAAAGGCCGAAATCGTCGAGGCAATGACCGGCAAGGCAATATGCCAGAGGTAATCGCCGATCTTGCCCAAGAGGCTCAGTTGCTCGAAATTGTCCGACGTCAGGCCGCGCAGCGGGAATATCTGGAAATAGCTGCCGCCGGCGAACAGGACCAAGAGCATGATCGCAAAGAGAAACGCCGGAATCGCATAGGCCACGATGATGACACCACTGGTCCAGGTGTCGAACTTGGTGCCATCGCGCACCGCCTTCGCCACGCCCAACGGGATCGACACGATATAGGCAATGAGCGTCGACCACAGGCCCAGCGTGATAGAAACGGGCATCTTCTCCAGAACCAGATCCAGCACCTCGATCTTGCGGAAATAACTCTCGCCGAAATCGAACCGCATGTAATTCCACATCATGTTGACGAACCGCTCCAACGGCGGCTTATCAAGCCCGAATTGCTCTTCCAATTCCTTGATCAACTCCGGCGGCAGACCTCGCGCACCAAGGTATTGGTCATTGCCACCGGCAGCCCCCACCATCTCTTGTCCGGTGTCCGACCCAGAGCCGGAAAAGCTCTCGAACACATTGCCCTGCCCCTGCATATTGGCAATCATCTGCTCGACCGGACCGCCCGGCACGAATTGCACCAGCGCGAAATTGATGACCATGATGCCAAAGAGCGTGGGCACGATCAGCAACAGCCGCCGCAGGATATAGGCTCCCATCTCAGCAGGCCCTCAGGATCACAGCGCGCCCGCGTCCTTAAGCGCTTGCGCCTTGTCGGCGTCATACCACCAGAAATCCAGCACGCCCGTCGCATAGGGCGGCAGCGGCTCGGGGTAGTCATACATATCCCAATAAGCCACCCAACTCTTGTCCAGATACCAGGTTGGGATCATAAAGAACTCATAGCGCAACGCCCGGTCCAGCGCGGTCAAGGCCACGTCCTGCTCTTCCTTGCTCCCCGACTCGAGAGCCTTGTCGATGATCGTGTCGACCATCGGGCTCGCCAGCCCTGCGGGATTGAACAGGCTGAACGCCGCTTCCTTGCTGCCATAGCGCTGATGCAGGCCCGTGCCCGCCTCCAGAAAGGCGATATAGCTGTCAAAGATCAGGTCATAATCGCGATCCCGCTCGCGCGCCGTGTATTGCGCGGCGTCGATCTTGTCGAACTTGGCGTCAATGCCCATCAATTGCAGATTGCTCACGAAACTCTCGACCACCGCCGACATCGTGGCGGACCCAGAGGCAGAAATCGGGATCTCGATGGTCAACACCTCGCCCGCCGCATTGCGCCGCTTGCCATCATCGCCCACGGCCCAACCGGCCTCATCCAAGAGCCTCATCGCTGTGCGGAGATTGCGCCGGTCATTCAGACGCTCACCATCCGAGCTATGCGCCATCACCGCAGGTGCGGTCAGCATCTCTTCAGGCACCAGATCACCCAAGGATTTCAATAGCTCTAGCTCCGCCTCTTCCGGCGCGCCCTTGGCCTCTAGGGGCGTATCCTGCACAAAGGAATGCCGCTGTTTGAAGAGATCATATTGCAGCGATGCATTGGTCCATTCAAAATTGAACCCCAGCGCAATCGCCTGCCGCACGCGCTTGTCCTGCAATGTCTCGCGGCCCAGATTGAACACAAAACCGGACGGCGTCGGCGGCAAGCCGTCGGGCAGCTCCGCCTTGACCACATAGCCTGCATTCGCCGCCGGGAAATCGTATCCCGTGGCCCATGTCTTGGAATTCCCCTCCGGGCGGAACGTGTAAATTCCCGCCTTGAACGCTTCAAAGGCGGCGTTGTCATCGGCGAAATACTCAATCCGGATACGGTCGAAATTATGCCGCCCCACATTGATCGGCAAATGCCATCCCCAATACTCCGGGTTGCGCTCATAGACGATGTTGCGGTTCACGTCATAACTCTTGACCTGATAGGGCCCCGAACCCGGCGCCGCCTCCAGCCGTGGCTCGTCCAGCCGCGCGCCTGTTTCCTCATACCACTTGCGCGGGAACACCGGCGTGCCGCCCACCTGATCAATCAGCGACCGGCGCGAGATGCCCTCCGCAAAGGTGAACTTGACGCGGGTGTCATCCAGCGCCTCGGCGCTCAGCACCCGGCGCTTGACCGCATCCGCATAGGATTTCAGCCCTTGCTCCAGAAAGAGATTGTGCGAAAACACCACGTCATGCGCCGTGACAGGCGTGCCATCGGAAAACCGCGCCTCGGGCCGCAAGTGGAAAATCACCCAAGTCTTGCCCGCGTCGTACTCCAGCCGCTCCGCCAAGAGACCATAGCCCTCGTTATAGCTATCCCCCGGCAGCGGCTCGCCGCTCGCCTCGGATGCGCCCAACAGGCTCTCATAGACCATCCAGGACAATTGCCCGGCACGTCCCTTGCGCGAATAGGGGTTCATCGAATCAAATGTCCCCGGCGCATAGAGCGAGATTTCACCGCCCTTCGGGGCATCAGGGTTCACATAGTCAAAATGCGGATAATCCGCCGGATACTTCAGATCGCCATAGAACGAATACCCATGCGATGTGATGATCTCATCCTGCGCCCACACCGCCTGCGCCATCAAGGTCGCAATAGACAGCCCCGCAAAGGCCAGCAGCGCGCGCGTCCGCGAAAATCCTGAATATGTCCGGGCCTTGGCCGGGGCTTGCTGTCTGGTCATCACATCATCCTCCTGCCGCACCCATTATCTGGTGCTTGATCCGTCTGTGGCAAGCTAAGGAGGGGGGGCGCGTTGTTCAAGCGCCGATCCTGTCTTGCGCCCACGAAAAAGGCCGCCGCCCATGCAGGGCAGCGGCCTTTTGAAACTGCGGCCCGGCTCAGTTGCCAGAGCTTTGCAGATAGCCAATCAGGTTGGCGCGATCCTGCTCATCCTTGAGACCCGGAAAGCCCATCCGGTTGCCCGGCGCAAACGCGCGCGGGTTTTCGATCCACGCGCTCAGCTGGTCTACTGTCCAAGCTCCATCCAGCCCCTTGAGCGCGTCCGAATAGCTGAACCCGTCAACGTTGGCGATGTCACGGCCCACAATCCCAAAGAGATGCGGACCGGCTCCGTTCTTGCCATCCTCCAGTTTGTGGCAGGCGCCACAGCGGCGGAACAGCTTCTCACCCTCGGCGACATCCGCCGCAGCAACCAGCGCGGCGAAATCCGATGCGCCCGCTTCCGCCGCAGGCTCAGCCGCTGCTTCTTCCGCCGCCGGTTCAGCCGCCGCTTCTTCCGCCGCCGGTTCAGCCGCCGCTTCTTCCGCCGCAGGCTCAGCCGCTGCTTCCTCCGCCGCAGGCTCAGCCGCCGCTTCTTCCGCCGCAGGCTCAGCCGCTGCTTCCTCTGCCGCAGGTTCAGCCGCTGCTTCCTCTGCCGCAGGTTCAGCCGCCGCTTCTTCCGCCGCAGGTTCAGCCGCCGCTTCTTCCGCCGCAGGCTCAGCCGCCGCTTCTTCCGCCGGCATCTCGAATGTCGTGCCATCCGTCTGATCGAGATAGGCGATCAGGTCAGCACGATCCTCGGCCTTGCGCATCCCCGCATAGCCCATCGTGGTGCCGGGCGCGTAGCTTTTGGGGTTCTCAAGAAACGCGTTCAACTCGACTGGCGTCCAGACCTGCGCCACTTCAGTCAAGCTGCCCGAATAGGACCCGTAGCTTGCCACCGATCCAACGTCCCGACCAACTACGCCGTAAAGATGCGGGCCAACCTTGTTCTCGCCATCCGCCACCGCGTGACAGGCGGCACAGTTGCGAAACAGCCCTTCGCCATTCGCCGGATCAGCCGCAGCCATCAACTCGCCGATGCTCGGACCTTCATCCGCAGCCTCTTCGGAGGCCTCGTCTTCACCTGTGTCAATCACATAACCCTGTGCGTGATCTTCGCCATGACCGCCGCCCATCGAATAGATCGACTCTGCCGCCCAATTGCCCAAAAGGAACACCAACAGCGCTCCACACAGTGCGCCAGCGGTCTTTGTCATTGTCATTGTGTCGAACATCGGCCCGTTTCCATTTAATCCGTCGTTGGCCGCGTATCTATCCGCTTCCCCTACCGGCGCGCAAGGTGTAGTTTCCGCGACCAAACGCCCGACCGGGCCAAAAACACGGAAAAACGCAGATGACCAACCGCATCGCCTTTCAGGGAGAGCCCGGCGCCTACTCGCATCAGGCCTGCGCCGAGACCTATCCCAACATGGAGGCGCTGCCCTGCCGCACCTTTGAGGACGCAATTGCAGCAGTGCGCGAGGGGCAAGCCGATCTGGCCATGCTGCCGGTCGAGAACTCTACCTTTGGCCGGGTCGCCGACATTCACCACCTCTTGCCCGAATCGGGACTGCATATCGTGGCCGAGGCCTTTGTGCGGGTGCATATCAACCTATTGGCTCTGCCCGGTGTCCGCCTTGATGAAATCGAGAGCGCGATGAGCCACACCATGCTCTTGGGCCAATGCCGCGCCTTTCTGGAACGACACGGCATCCACCGTATCACCGGCGCCGATACCGCAGGCTCCGCTCGCCATGTCGCTGAGGCCGGACAGCCGGAATTGGCGGCGCTGGCCAGCGAACTGGCAGGCGAAATCTACGGTCTCGACGTGATTGCTCAGCACATCGAAGATCAGGGCAACAACACCACCCGCTTTCTTGTGATGGCGCGCGAGCCCGATTTCTCGCGACGCGGCGATGATGGGATGATGACGACCTTCGTCTTTCAGGTGCGCAACATCCCCGCCGCGCTCTACAAGGCGATGGGCGGCTTTGCCACAAACGGCGTCAACATGACCAAACTCGAGAGCTATATGGTCAGCGGGTCGTTCACCGCGACACAATTCTACGCCGACATCGAAGGCCATCCCGATGACCCATCCGTTGCGCGTGCTCTGGATGAACTGGATTACTTCACATCGGACATCACAATTCTCGGTGTGTACCCCGCAGATCCGCGCAGGCACGACACCGAGTGATCTCCGTCAGGCCGACCGCTTGTAACGCTCTTCGACGTCCATCGCATATTCCGCCAGACGAACCTTGAACCGCTTGGTCAGGTTGCCCCGCGCCAGCCGGAGCGATTGCATCATCAACCGCGCCGCCAGACTGCGCGGCTGCAGAACCAGCGTCACGGTCATCCGCGTGCGGCCGCGCGACAGCGCCACCAGTTCCGCAATCATCTGCCCCTCGATCGACGCCGACATCAACCCAAGAGTGATCCCGTTCGGCGGATCGTAGTCGGCCACGCTCACATCAACCTTGCGCTGCTTGCCGCGCAGCTTGAACGCCGCATGCCAACTCATGCCAACGCCCGGCGCGCCCAATGTGTCCGTCCGCTTGACATCCGCGCCCCGCCGCAGGGCGGACCGCTCGAATGCCTGAAAGTCGGTGATTTCCTCGAACACCCGCTCGATCGGGGCCTCGATATCTTCCTTACCGCTAAACTGCATCCCCAGACTGCCCCTTGACCTTTGTTATCGCTTTGTGCCCGGTGCCATTGTCGCGTCAATCCAGACAGTCGGCAAGCCAGTTCTCGAGCAGGAAATGCGCAATCGCCCCCTTGCGCGCGGGCAACAGGAACGGATGTTCTCCGGCAAAGGCCGCCAGAATATCCTCGCGGCTCATCCAGAGCGCGTCCTCGATCTCTTTGGGATCAATGGTGATCTCGTCGCTCAGGGCCTCACCCCGGCAGCCAAACATCAACGAGGCTGGGAAAGGCCAAGGTTGACTTGCCAGATAACTGACCCGCCCCACCTCGATCCCGGCCTCTTCCCAGACCTCACGACGCACCGCCGCTTCGATGGTCTCGCCCGGCTCGATGAACCCGGCCAAGAGCGAATACATCCCCTCGGGCCAACCCGGAGACCGACCCATCAGGACCGAATTGCCCCGCGTTATCAACATGATCACCACCGGATCAGTGCGCGGAAAATGCTGCCCGCCACAATGATCGCAAGCGCGCTGCCACCCGGCCCGGATCATCCGGCTTTCCTTGCCGCAGCGCGCGCAGAACCGGTGCGTCAGATGCCAGCCGAACACCGCCTTGGCGGTGGCTGCCAGTTCAGCATCGCGCGGGCTGAGCCGGGTCATCACGCGCCGCAACTCGGCAAAGGCGGTGCCCTCCGGCAGATCGGGATGCACCTGTTCGCTGGCGTCAAGAAACGTATCGAGTTGATCAGGTTCCAGCCCCGGCGGCACCCAGGCGGAAATATCATGGGCAAGGATCAGGTCACCGTTCGCGTCACGCCCCAAGAGGATCGGCGGCACCTTGTAGCGCGCCAGAACGGGGTGATCCGGCGCAAGGTCGATGACCGTATCCAGCGTGTCTGCCCGCAACAGCGGCTTCCCCCGCCAGAGCACGATCGACCGTGCGCGACCCTCGACCAGTGCCACGGCAATCGCCGCCTCGTCTCCGCGCATCTCATCCGCGCGATCAAGCCCCGATCCGCCGAATGTCACGCTCTCCGCGTTCCGCATGCCCATCTCCCCTGTCTGCCGCTTCTACACAATGCCCTCAGTCGCAAAACAAGCCCCAAGCGGCAGAAAACGTGTGTAAATCACATTTTACAACTAATAGTGTATTGATCGCTATGATCCGACATGCAACGCTCCCCAAGCCCATGGCATATTATGTAGTTGTAACCAGTGGATAGAGTTCAAAATCAAATAACGCTGGGCGACGAACCCGGCAGCAGAGCGTTCACAATTTGACCGAGTTTACCACTCAAGTTCCCCGCCATCCGTCCCGCGACGCCCCCCTGCGCTTGCGGCTCTTGCAGACAACGGATGTCCACGGCCATCTCCTGCCCTTCGACTACTACACCAACCGATCCGACCGCCCGTGGGGTCTGGCGCGCCTTGCCACGCTGATCCGCCACGCCCGATCCGAACCTGGCGCGGACAACTGTCTGTTGTTCGACAACGGCGACTTCCTCCAGGGCACACCGCTCACGGATCTCACCGCACATCAGAACCACGGCGCGCAGACCCCACACCCGGTGATCGCCGCGATGAACCAGATCGGCTATGACGCGGGCACGCTCGGCAATCACGAATTCAACTTTGGCCTCGATTGGCTCATGGAAACCCTGGCAGAGGCCCGCTTTCCGCTGACCTGCTGCAATGTGCTCACCCGGCGCGGCGACATCCCGACCGAGGACAGCACACTTTTGCCGCCCTATCTCCTGCTCTCCCGACAGATGCGCGACGAGACCGGGCAGGTGCACACTCTGCGCGTCGGCATTCTTGGCCTCGTGCCACCACAAATCATGACGTGGGATCACGCCCGCCTGTCGTCCCGGATCGAGGCGCGCGACATGGTCGAGAGCGCCCGCGCCTGGCTGCCTGCGCTGCGGTCCGCCGGGGTCGACATCGTGGTCGTGCTGGCCCATACCGGCATCGACCCGGGCCCCGACCGCCCGATGATGGAAAACGCCGCGCGGGCGCTCGCGCGCCTGCCCGGCATTGACGCCCTGCTTGCAGGCCACAGCCACAAGAGCTTTCCAGGTCCCGAGCATCGCGATATTGACCGGGTGGATACCGTTTGCGGCACCCTGCACGATACACCCTGCCTCATGGCTGGATTTCGCGGCGACCATCTGGGTCAGCTTGATCTGACGCTGACCCGCGATACCGCCGGGTCTTGGCGCGTGACCTCCCATCAAACGACACTCCTGCCCAGCGCCGCCGCCGCCCCCTGCCCCGCGCTCTGCACGCTGCTTGAAACGGCGCATGCCCGGACCCTCACCCTCACCGCGCGCGACATCGGCCAGACCGACGCGCCGCTCCATAGCTATCTTGCTCTGCTGCGCAACGATCCCTCCCTGCAACTGGTGAATGACGCACAACGCCACGCGCTTGCGTCTGCCCTCGCGGGCGGCCCCTATGCCGACCTGCCACTCTTATCCGCCACGGCCCCGTTCAAGACCGGTGGCCGGGGTGGCCCCGGACATTTCACCGATATCCCCGCAGGCCCGCTGCGCCTGCGCAACGTCGCCGATCTTTACGGCTTCCCCAATACGCTCTGCGGTCTGCTCGTGACCGGGGCCGATCTGCGCGACTGGCTGGAACGCGCCGCGATCTGCTATCATCAGATCATCCCCGGCCTGTCAAACCAGCCGCTCCTCGACCCTGCGGTTCCGGGGCATGATTTCGACGTGATAGACGGGCTCAGCTATACCATCGACGTCAGCCAACCCGCCCGCTACACCATGAGCGGCGCGCAGAGCCATCCCGACGCCACGCGCATCCAGGATCTGCGCTATGCGGGCCACCCTCTCCGGGACGACGCGTTCTTCATCATCGCCACAAACAGCTATCGCGCGCACGGAGGTGGACCGTTCGCCCCTCTCGCGGCACAGGGATTGATCTACTCGGACAACCGCCCGGTGCGTGATCTCCTGGCCGATCATATCGCGATGCGGCGGCATATCACGCCCGATGCCCGTCCCACATGGCGCTTTGCTCCGCTACCCGGAACCACCGTGACGGTGGAAACCGGCCCCGGTTTGCGCGCCCATCCAGAGGACATCACCGCTATGGGTGCCACAGATCTTGGCCTCACCCACGCGGGATTTCTGCGCCTCAGCCTGCCTCTATCCACAGAGCAGCCAACTCTTGCACATCTCGAACCGTCGGCCTATATGCACCCCTGAGAGGTTGGCGCGGGCAGGCACCTCGCCAACCCGGTCAGGTCCGGAAGGAAGCAGCCGTAACGAGCCCCGCTTGGGTCGTTGTCCAGCCTCTCACCCTAACTCCCCCCGCGACCGCCATGATCGGCGTTTGAAATCTCGCTCAGATGTGCGTCCGACGGTCCTTGATTTCGACGGCCACAGGATCACCACCCGACGACCCGGTCTTCCACAGCGAGAACGCTACCCCGATGCCAAGAATGGCAAAGGTGATGCCCAGCGACCATGCGGGCGGAAACTTCTCCCAGCCCATCGCCTCCGCGACAAAGATCTTGGACCCGATAAACACCAACAGAACCGACAGCGCGTATTTCAGATAGGCAAAGCGGTGCAGGATCGCCGCCAGGGCAAAGTAGAGCGCACGCAGGCCAAGAATCGCAAAGATGTTCGAGGTATAGACGATGTAGGGGTCCGTTGTGATGGTAAAGACCGCCGGAACCGAGTCGACCGCAAAGACGATGTCAGCGACTTCGATCACGATCAGCGCAAGAAGCAGCGGCGTTGCATATCGCATCATGCGGCCCGTTTCGGGATGCGGCTTTCTGACTAGGAAACTATGGCCGTGCAACTCCTCCGTCACGGGTATCCGCCGCTTGAGAAACCGGATCAGCCCGTTTTCCTCGAACGTATGTTCCTTGTCGGCGACAAAGAGCATTTTGACCCCTGTAAAGATCAAGAAGGCCGCAAAAAGATAAAGGACCCAGTGATACTGCTCGACGATGGTCGCGCCGAGGCTGATCATGATGCCCCGCAATACGATCACCCCAAGCACGCCCCAGAACAGCACCCGGTGCTGGTATGCGCGCGGGATTGCGAAGAAGCCAAAAATCAGGGCGATCACAAAGATATTGTCCATCGCCAGTGATTTTTCCACCACGAAGGCGGTCAAATACTGGGCCGTGGCCGTGGCATCCATCTGCCACCAGATGAAACCGGAAAAACAAAGGCCGAGCGTGATATAGAGCGCAGACAGCCTGAGGCTTTCGGCCACCCCGATCTCATGGTCGTCCTTGTGCAGAACACCAAGGTCAAAGACCAGCAAGGCCACGACAATCGTCAAAAAGACAAGCCACATCCAAAGCGGCTTGCCCAGAAAGAGCAGAAACAGGATTTCCAAGACAGGACCCTCTCGAGCGGCGTTACGCGCCAGACAAACAACCGCTCAGAACGAGGTCCAAACCGGGCATGTCTCAAGCGCACGTGTTCACATGTTACGGTCCGACATCACGATGGGAGACCATCGTCAGAGGGGCCCGGTCCGTCATCAAGAAATCGTGTGCCTCTCACGGCACTTCAAGCCCCGGTGAAAGAAATTCACCGGACCAGATGGCGACACCGGCACTGGGGCTAGTGCCGCCAGCACCGCTCAGGCATCAATCTTTGCGAACTTGTGATTTGCCTTCCACTTTGGAACATCGCTGCGATCCAACCCCAGGAATAGAACGATGTTCTTGGCGACATAAAGCGTGGACCAAGTCCCGATGATCACACCAAAAACCATGGCAAAGACAAAGCCACGGATCACATCGCCGCCAAAGACCAAAAGCACGATCAGCGCGATCAGTGTTGTCACCGCCGTCATCAACGTCCGGCTCAATGTCTCATTGGCCGAGAGGTTCATCAACTCGCGCAACGGCATGATCTTGAACTTCGTGAGGTTCTCGCGCAGCCGGTCAAAGATCACGACCGTATCGTTGACCGAATAGCCCAGAATCGTCAGCAACGCCGCCACGATGGTCAGATCGAACTTGAACTGGAACAGCGCAAAGACACCAATCGTGACAATCACGTCATGCGCCAGCGCCGCCACAGTGCCGACGGCGAATTGCCACTCGAAGCGCATCCAGACATAGACGAGAATCCCAAAGGCCCCCGCCCCAACCGCCATCAGCGCCAGCCAGATCAGCTCAGCCGAGACCTTGGGGCCGACGGACTCCACCGCAGTGAACGCAATGCCCGGATCGACCGCGCGCAGGGCCGCCTGCACCTGCTGGACGGTTTCGACTGATATCGCCTCACCGCCATCCTGCGCCTGCACCCGGATCATGGCGACGTGCTGATCCGCCCGAAATCCCGGATCGAACACCTCGGAAATCGCCACATCTCCTAGCTGCAAACTTGACAGCGCCGCCCGATACGCTTCCAGATTGATCTCCTGTGCAGCCTCAGTCCGAAAGGTCGTACCACCCTTGAAGTCGATCCCAAAGTTGAGGCCCAGTGTCGCCACCAGCAACAGCGAGGCTACAACCGCGAAAACCGAGACCCCAAAGGTGGCCCATTGTGCTCGGAAAAAGTCTATCGTGGTCCTGTCGGGCGCCAGCTTGATCCAGCCCTTCAGGGTGATGGAGCCCGGGTTGCGCCACCGCATCCATGTCTGGATAATCAAGCGCGTCACATAGATGGCGGTAAACATCGACGTCACAAGACCAAGCCCCAGCGTCACCGCAAATCCACGCACAGCCCCCGAGCCAATGGCAAACATGATCAGTGCCGTCAGCAACCCGGTGATATTGCTGTCCAGAATGGCCGAGAGCGCCCGTTGAAAGCCAAGCTCGATCGCGCGACCGGCAGAGCGCCCCTGTCGCAACTCTTCGCGGATACGCTCAAAGATCAATACAGTCGCATCGACCGCCATGCCCATCGTCAACACGATCCCGGCAATGCCCGGAAGGGTCAGGGTGGCCCCGATTACCGACAGCGCCGCAATGAGAAGCGCCATGTTGAGGCTCAGGGCAAAAACAGCCATGACACCGAAACTGCCGTAACACGCCACCATAAACACGATCACGGCCACCATACCGATAGCAGCCGCACGCTGGCCCGCGTCGATGCTGTCCTGCCCCAGTTCCGGACCGATGGTGCGTTCCTCGAGAAAGGTCATTTCTGCCGGCAAAGCTCCTGCGCGCAGCAGCACGGACAGTTCGGTGCTATCTTCAACCGTAAACTGCCCCGTGATGATCCCCGACCCGCTGGCAATATGACTCTGGATCACCGGGGCGCTGATCACCTCGTTATCCAGAACAATCGCAAAGGGCTGACCGATATGAGTGGCGGTATAATCACCAAACGCGCGTGCGCCCGTGGGATCAAAGCGAAAGCTGACGGCCGGGCGGTTGTTCCGGTCAAACATCGGCTTGGCATCGACAAGATTGTCACCGCTGACGACCGGGGTTTGATCGACCCTATAAAACGACCCCGCATCCTCCAGCGACGGCAGGATCAGCGTGCCGGGCTCTGCCACCGCATCCGCAGACGCCGCACGACCGATGACCGGATGAAACGTCAGCCGCGCCGTCGTGCCGATCAACGCCTTCAGCTCAGAGGCAGATCCGATGCCTGGAACCTGAATCAGAATGCGGTCAGCCCCCTGTCGCTGGATCGTCGGCTCGCGGGTGCCGACCTCATCGACCCGGCGGCGGATGATCTCGAGGCTTTGCTGCACTGTGCGTTCATCCGTCACTGCGCGTTCCGCGTCTGACAAGGTCACGCTCAGAACGCCTCTTTCGGCGTGAATGTCGAGGTCTGTCTGTCCCGCCCCGGTCAAGGAAACAACGGGCGAGGCCAAAGCCCGGATTGCGGCCAGTGCCGCCTCGCTCCCGACAGGGTCGGACAGTGCGATCCGCAACTCATCCGCTGCGGCCTCCTCTCGTCGAAATGGTCCAACCTCGTCCCGGACGTCGCGCAGCGCATCCCGAACCTGTGGCCAAAGCGCGTCCATCCGCGCTGCATAGACGTCTTCGACCTGCACCTCGGCCAAAAGATGCGCACCACCGCGCAGATCGAGTCCCAAGCTGACCAAGTCTGACGGAAGCCATGACGGCCAGCCCGCCAGCTCGGACGGCACGGCCCCGGTCTCAGCCTGAAGCGCGACAGCATCGTTGTATCGCTCGACCTGAGGGTAAAAGGCATTAGGCAACGCAACGACGAGGCCCCAGAGGCAAACGCTCCATATCAAGAGGCGTTTCCAGAAAATGGTATTCAGCATGATCGTGTCCTTGAACCGACACTGACCGACGGGCATCGCGCCCACTCCGGCAACATCGACGAGATCGGGGAAAGACTGTGGATCGGCAGGACAGTCACTCCAGAGCCCTTGTCGCCAGCAGAGCCAGCACCACAAGGCAACGGATCGAAAGATCACAAAGCCGCTTCGATGACGCGGCAGAAGTCAGAGCTGTCCACAGCTCTCACCATCCTGCCCGAGCATCAGGCGGCGGGCGGTGCCCTCGGGGAATGCGGCTGGTGCGCCCGGTCAACCGGGACATCCGACCCGCATGCAACCCATCCAGCCCCTGACACCGACCAGCTTTCCCAAGCAGACGGGGGGACGGTCAGAATCGGGTCCACATCCGATGCATATCTGTCATCGGACGCGCGCGGCAACAGGCTGGTCTTGATCTCCAACGCCGCAAATTCGGGCGCCTCAGCACCGCTGATCGCGGCCCCTCTCGCAAAAGGTTCAGAGGTGGCATTGGTTGCGCCAAAACCCCCTGCCCAGACCAGCAACATCGACAGCACCATAGCCCACGTGACAAGCACGTGGCGCGTTACGCGAGCGAATGGATTCCCTGTGGTCATGCCGCTGATCTTCTCACCAATTCAGAGTCAAGGCAATCTGCGGCAAGCGTCGCGCCACGCCCCGATACGACGGACCTCATGTCACACTCAATGCGACCATGAGGATGGCTGTGACGCCACGCGCCAACTCCACGTGGAGGCTCGGCCCCTCATACCGCGCCGACGATCTCCAGACACCCACGAGCGCCACAAAGTTGTAGGGAAGTGAACAGCCATAGCCCACCAAAAGCGCAAGCCACGGAAGATCAAAGGTCATCAGACCGATAAACAGGATGCTGGTCGTCAGGTTGACGATTAGACCACCAACGATAGCCCAGGTCCAAAACGCGTCGCCAAGATCCAAGCTGCCCTGCCAGAGGGCCTGTAACTGTTTCATCGCCCTAATCTGGGATGACACACGCACCAACACCAGCCCTTTGGTGCTCTATTTCAACACCAAATTCGCCGTCCTTGGGAACCAGCGCAGACTTTGCGTCCGCACGACGCATTCCGCATCACCACAGGATCACCGATCGTCAGGATCGGTCGGGCTTGCGGGTCCGCACACGGTTTGGAGGCCAGTTCGGATCGTCCCGCTTGACGGCACGCGCTGTCCAGATGCCAGCCGGCACACCAAGAACTACGCCCAGCACGCCAGCCGTCGCAAAGGCTGGCCAAGTGACCCATCCGATACTGAGAAACGCAACGACACCGGCGCCTGCAATGGAACTCACCCAAAGCAGCACCATGAACGTTCTAAGAGGAGCAGGCATGACGACCTCCTTTCACTTTGGAATCTGTGATCGTCATGGACCCAACGCGCGCAAGCCTCTTCCGTTCCCTGCGCCGTCCAAAATCAGCGGAAACTTGCGCGATAGCGTCACCGGAGAAATGGGCTTGTCAGCAAAGCTCGAACCCTCACGCACGGCATCAATGGAACCAGAGACAGGCTCAACGGGTTGTAAGATCCTGACCCTATCAAAACCGGAGGCCCTACGCGGTGCCCTCCAGAACAGGGATCACCTTGGAACGCACGCTGGTGCAGTGCCAGATGTTAAGGAGACACAACATGGATGAAGTCAAAACGGAGAAGACGCCCGAGAGCACCCACACGACGATCACCCGCACCACCGAGAGATCATCGGGAAGCGGCGCGACCCTTTGGTTCCTGCTCGGCGGTATTGTCGTGGTCATCGCGGTGATCATCTTTTTCGTCTTCGGCGATGGGGTGCCATCAACGCAATCCGCCACACCGACGGACGGCGATGTCTCGGTCACTGTGGAAACGGACAATAGCCCCGACACCGCTCCGGAACCCGCAGAAGCCGCGCCCGCCGATTCAGCGCCCGCCGACGCAGAGCCCGAGGTGGCACCGCAAAGCGACTAAGACAAAGGCGTCATGGCACCGAAACCCGAACCAGCCATGCCGCCCCTAGCGCCTCAGGCCCGGCGCACGCTCGGTCTGAGGCAGGCCTATCCGCAGTACCGGGACCGCACATCTTGGCGGGGCACTGTATACGCATAGGACGTCGGCTCAAAGGGTCTGGTTTTGCCCGGAAAATCTCCGCTCACCCCCGGCAGATCCTTGCGCTGGGTCTCATACAGCCCGTGCCGCTGCCGATCCCACTCCCGCACCCCAGCCTGTGCAGACTCGATCCGCCGCGGGAATCCAGGTCTGAATGACTGGCAAATCAGTTGATCGCTCAGCGTGGCCTCGGCAAACTGGCCGGGCTTGCGGTTCCGCAGGTTGACGATGTGACCCGCCTTGACCCCCAACCCTCGGGTTTCAAATACAAGGGGATCTCGCAACTCGAAAACATCCGTTTTCTCCCCCGGACCAAAGAGAGCATCCTCCCCCTGCCAGATGTTTCCAGCGGCAAATCGCAACCTGTAGGAACCCGGCGGAACCAGAATCTTAAAGAAATCGCCGCCTTTGATATAGGCGGCCAGAGCCGCCGCGCCGGTCTCGTCATCACTCAGGGTCAAAAAATAGTCCTGCCCCGGCAAGGTCTTGACCTGAAGCGGAAACACGGCAGGCAATCCGGTCTTGTTCCACATCAGCCCGGCAGAGGGAACAGGATGCGCCATGTCGGCCTCGGCGCGCACGAGGGGTGCCACCACGCCAAGCAACAGCACAAGCATCAGCCCTGCCACCTGTCTGCCGTGGATCAGTTTCATCACATCACCCTCATCACCAGACGCCGCCACGATCATTCTGACACAGGACACAGGACACAGGACGGCCTGCACCCTATTTGCCACCCTATCAGCTAGACCACCGCGTTAGAAGTCCAGGGGTCACACCCGATTTATCAGGAATGCCCCATCGCAGATCTGCCTCAGAGCTTGCGCAAATAGGCCCAGGACACATATCCCCGCAACCCACGCGCCCGCTCCAACGAAACCTCACACCAGCGTGTGCCACCGGTCTGCTGACAGCTATGCACCCGCAAAACGGTCCCATTCGGCAAACCGACAATCACACTATACCCAATGCCCGGTCCGCCCCGCATTTTCAGCATGTCGTCGCCCTCGACCCCATGCACCTCAAAGCTCCCGAGCGAGGCCGCCATCGCGGGATCAGCCTCCATGCAACTCAGCAGCATAACCGCCGCCAACGCGCTCCAAAATGCCTTGCGCATCACAGTCTCCACCTTGCTCGCTCGCCGCATGTTCTACGCGCTTGAGGTGTCAAACGGAATAGCAAGCTGTCTCAAGACCGCGCACCTTTCACCCGTCCCACGCCAGTCTTACGCCTCGCACGATGACACCATCACGAAATCCTCAAGGAGCGCGTGGAAAAGGGCGGGCTTTTCTAGATGCACGGCATGGGCGGTGCCCGGCACAACGGCCAACACGGCATCCGGCAACCCCTGCCAGAGCGCTTCGACCTGCGGCCAGCGATAGGAGCGATCGCCGTCCCCCCAGAGCACGAGCGTCGGCATGGTCAGTCGGCCCAGCGCCGCACGCCCATCCCAGAGGCTCATCGCGTCCAAACCCGCCAGCGCGGCGCGCTCGCTGGCCTGCGCGCCCAGATCGGCCACGATGTCAAATCCCTTGGCCGCCGTCCCCGCCCGAAACCATGTCGCCCCGATCCGCCGGATCGTCTGTGCCACGCCCTCACTGCGAATACGCTCCCGTGAGGTCTCCAAGAGTTCGAACCGGTCCGGCATCGCCCCCAACGGGCCGGTGCCATAGAGGATCAACCGCATGATCCGATCCGGATGGGTCGCAGCGATCTCCTGCACGATCATACCGCCCATGGAATGCCCCAGCAGGATGATCTGTCCCAGACCCAGGTCATCCAAAAGATCCACCACCGCCGCACCAAAGGTCGCGATTCGATCAGCGGCTGGCAACGCGGCAGACCCGGCATAGCCCGGCAAATCTGGGGCAATAACGTCAAAACGCTCCGAGAACCGCGCGATCTCAGCCTGCCATTGCGCCGATCCGCCCAGATACCCATGCACCAGCACCAGCGGCAGGCCCACACCCGCCCGGCGATAGCTAAGTCCGCGCTGGCTGATCAACGCATCTGATCGGGCAGCCACAATGCAGTCTCCGGCACAAGGATGAGAATGACGATCAAGAGCACAAGCGCACCAATAAAGGGCAGACATCCCATGATCACATCGCCAATGCTGACCTGCCCGCGCCCGATCCCTTGGATCACATAGAGGTTGAGCCCCACAGGCGGCGTCAGCACCGCAATCTCCATGGTGATCGTATAGACCACGCCGAACCAGATAAGGTCGAACCCGGCGGCGGACATCAGCGGAAAGATCGTGGGCAGGGTGATGAAGGTCATCGAGACCGGCTCAAGAAACATCCCCAGCACGATGTAGAAAATCAACACGATGGTCAGCACGACAAAGGGCGACAGATCAAAGCTCAGGAACAACTCCGTGAATTGCTGCGGCACCCGGTAGTAGGTCAGCACAAAACCAAAGAGCACCCCTGCCGACAAGAGCAGCCCGAGATAGCCCATGGTCCGCATCGTGGCAAAGAGCGCTTCCTTGAACCCCTGCCAGGTCAGCCCGCCCACACCAAAGGCAAGGATCACCGTCAGCAGAGCCGCCACCGCAGAGGCTTCGGTCGGGGTGGCGATTCCGGCATAAATCGCCACGGTGATCACCAATCCGATCAGGGCAATCGGTGCAATGGTGGCAGCAATCTGAACCAGTCCCATCTTGACGGCCACTTCACGGTCCGGAATATCACCCGGTTTCAGAATACCCCAGACCAGCACCACCACCGCAAAAGAGGTGACAAGGATAAGCCCCGGAATGACCCCCGCAATAAAGAGATCGCCGATGCTCTGATCCGTGACGATACCGTAAAACAAGAGGATGAGCGACGGCGGCAGAAGCACACTCAGCGTGCCCCCCGCCGCCAGAACCCCCGACGACAGCCGCTTGCCATACCCCAACCGCAGCATTTCGGGCAGGGCCACGCCGCCGATGGTCAGCGCCCCCACCATGGACGAGCCACAGACCGCGCCAAACCCCGCGCAGGCCCCGATCGAGCCATAGGCGGCAGAGCCGCGCACGCGCACGCCTTGGTGCAGAAATTGATAGAGGTTCGGGCCAATCGACGATTTGCCAATCAATTCCCCTAGGAAAACAAAGAGCGGCACCGCCAACAGGATATAGTCGATCCACACCCCCCAGAGCTTCAACTCCGCCGAGGCGATCGAGGTCTCAAACGTCTGGATTTGCCACAGGAACGGCAGTGACGCCGCCGCCAACGCAAAGGGGATCGGCACCCCCACCGCGATCAGGAACATCAAGAGGACAAGCAGCCCAAGACCGACTTCATACCATTCCATCGCTCAAACCTCCGCCGCAGGCGTGCGTATGAGACGGATCAGCCTCAGCACAGCGTAAATCGAAAACAGAACCAGCGCCAAGGCCCCCGGCGCCCAGAACGCATAGCGCGGCCAAAGCAGGATTTCCGACGACGCGCCCGAATGGAATGACCGGATCGTGGCGCTCACCCCCGCCAGCGAAAAGAAGAGACCGACCCCCAGCATCACGCAGAGATTGAACACCGCCACCGCCTTGCGCAGACCGGCAGGCAGGGTATCGGTCAGCATCGTAACCTTGGGATAGGCATCCTCGCGCATCGCATAGGCGAGGCCCGCAAAGGCCACCGGAAAGAGCAAGAGCGCGGTTGCCTCTGTCACCATCCGGTCGGGCGCGTTGAGCGCGTAGCGCGTGAAAACTCCGTAGCTGATCCACACCATCTGCACGAGTACCACCACGGCCCCCGCCCCAGCGAGCCAGACAACCGCGCGTTCCACATGGGCAATCCATCGGTCAAGACCGCTTTGCATGGCGTGTCTCCCTGTTGATGCAACGGGCGGCCCCCTGCGCGCTTGGCGCAAAGGGCCTGTCAGATCACGGCGCGTGCTGTGCAAAGAGATCACGAACCTTGCCAGCCAGGTCCGGACCACAGGCCGCATCGACCGTCTCGTCCCACTTGCCCTGCACGCTGGCAATCAGCTCCATCCGCTTTTCCTCGGGGATCGCCACCGCCGCGCCGCCGCCCTTCATCACCGCATTGCCAACCCGCTGATCCACCCAATCCTCATACCGGGGCTTCAACCATTCCTCGGTTTCCTTGGCGGCGGCCATCACAGCGGCCTGCTCGTCGGCGGTCATGCCGTCGAACTTTTCCTTGTTCATCATGTATTGGATATTGCCATAGAACAGGCTGGCCTTGACCATATAGGGCATCACATCCCACAGCTTCCAACTGGAATAGGTGGCAACGCCCATGTTGATCCCGTCCACCACACCACGCTCGGCCGATTGAAACACCTCCTTGGGGGCCACAAAGACCGGCGCGCCGCCCCATGTCTCGATCATCAGACTGACCAGCGGCCCGATGGACCGAACCTGCTTGCCCGCAAGATTGCCCAGATCGTCAATCGCCTCTTCAAACCACCATTCCTGATCATAGGAATAATTGGAATTGAACACCGGCACGAGGTTGATCGCCGCCGCCTCATCGCGCACCAGATCGGCGTAGGCGGCGTCCATCTCGATCTGCCCGTCCAGATCCACCGCCACCGGATAGAGCGAGGTGACGCGGTAACAGGGCAACCGCTCGTCCGCGGGCATCCAGCTCATGTCCGAGACACCGCCCTGAACGGCATCCACACCCTCGGACCAACCATGCAGCGTGGCCGAGGGGAAAATCTCGACCTTGACGCTCCCGCCGGTCTTTTCCGCGACCAACTCTGCGAAATGCACAAAGCCATCATAGCGAATGTCCGCCTCGTTCACATAGGTGGACAGCCGGATCGTTGTCTCGGCCGAGGCGGGCAGCGCCACCGTCAGCCCGAGTGCTGTGGTGGCGATCAGTCCTTTCAGCGAAGTTTTCATGTCTTTCTCCTTGTTGGGGGCTGCGCGAGACCGTTCATGCGGCCTTCGTCTTTGATCTTGGCTTGAATGCTAGGACAGCCCCCCACGAGTCGGCCAATTCAAACATCTCATAAAACTATTCCGATGTTGCATGGTTGACCCGACTGGCGCAGTCTGGTGGCAAAGAGAGGGCGCATATGGACATCAACTGGCTGCGCGATTTCGTGTGCTTGGGACGGACGCTGAATTTCACCCGCGCCGCCGAGGAACGCAACATTACGCAGTCGGCCTTCAGCCGTCGCATCCGGTCTCTGGAAACCTGGATCGGTGTGCCCCTCATCGACCGCGCCAGCTATCCCGTGCAACTCTCCGAGGCGGGGCGGCAATTTCTCCCGGTGGCGCAACAGACGGTGGCGGACCTCACCGACACCCGCCAAGCGATCCGCGAACGCGCGCGCGGCCATGCCAGCTTTCAACGCTTCGCCGCCCTGCACGCCATCTCGGTCAATTTCCTGCAACCGCGCATGGCAGCGCTCGAGCGCGAGTATCCCGAGATGCGCACCCGCGTCATCTCCGACAGCCTCACCGCCTGTTGCCAACTCCTGAGCGAAGGGGGCTGCGAATTCCTGCTCTACTACCGGCATCAGGACGTGGCCCCGATCCTCGACGAGACCCGCTTCAAGCGCAAGGATATCTGCGAAGAACGCCTCATCCCCGTCGCCCAGCACGAGGCCGCCGCGCGTCACGGCTGGTCTCTGCCGCCACGCGCGGGCCAAGAGGTGCCCTATCTCAGCTATGATCCCAACACCTTTCTCGGCACCGTGGTGGACCAGACCATCGGCAACCGCCGCCCGGCGCTCAACCTGCGCTACATGGATGCGCTGGCCGAAGCCTTGAAACGCCGTACACTGGCCGGGGCGGGGCTGGCATGGCTGCCGGAATTCTCGATCCGTCAGGAACTGGCCGATGGCACGCTGGTCCGCTTGGGCGGGCGCGACTGGACCGCGACCATGACGATCTCGCTCTTTTGCTCACCCGAGCGGCTGGATAATCTGGGGCGCACGATCTGGGATCAGTTTTAACTATACTGGCGCAATCAGAATTGCCCGGAAATCGTTGACATTGGTCAGCGTCGGCCCCGTCACCACCTGTCCGCCAATGGCACCAAAAAACCCATGCGCGTCATTGATCGCCAGTGCTTGCTCTGGGTCAACCCCGGCGGCTGTGGCCTGCGCCAGCGTCTCCGGCCCGATCACCGCCCCCGCCACCTCGGCAGCCCCATCAACGCCATCGGTGTCACAGGCCAGCGCGTGAATACCGCCCGCACCATTCAAGGCGAGCGCCAAAGCCAGCGCATATTCCGCATTGGGCCCGCCCACGCCATCGCCGCGCCGCGTCACCGTCAACTCACCGCCCGAGAGCAGCAGCACCGGCGCATCCCCCGGTGCCAGCCCCGCTTGCACATCACGCGCCAGCACCGCATGCACCTCTGCCACGTCCCGCGCCTCCCCCTCCAGCGCATCGCCCAGAATACGCACCGTCAGCCCCTCGGCTCGCGCCACCTCGGCTGCCGCCTCCAGCGATTGCACTGGGGCGGCATAGATCACATTCTCGACCCGGCTAAGCCGCGCATCATCCGGCGGCACCACACCGCTCTGCCCCGCCAACACGTCGCGCGCCGACGCCGGCAGATCAATCCCATAGCGCGCCACGATCTCGAGCGCCTGCGCAGCCGTGCTGCCCTCGCCCACGGTCGGCCCCGATCCGATCATCCCCGGATCATCCCCCGGCACATCGGAAATCAGCAGCGCATGCATCCGCGCCGGATAGGCCGCCGCCGCCAATTGCCCGCCTTTGACGCGGCTCAAATGCTTGCGCAGCACGTTCATCTGCCCGATCGGCGCACCCGAGGCCAAAAGCGCCGCATTGACCGCCTGCTTGTCCGCCAGCGTCATCTCCCCCGCTGGCTGCACCAAGAGCGACGACGCCCCGCCCGAAATCAACGCCAGCACCATATCGCCGTCGCCCAAGCCCTGTAGCAGATCAAGCATCCGCGCCGTGGCGCGCATCCCCGCCGCATCCGGCACCGGATGCGCCGCCTCGACGATCTCGATGCCCTGACAGGGCCGGGCATAGCCATAGCGCGTGATCACCAGCCCCTCGCAGGGGCCCCATTCCGCCTCGACCGCCTCGGCCATGCGTGCGCTCGCCTTGCCCGCACCGATCACCACGACACGGCCCTCAGGGCGCGCAGGCAGATAGGGGGCCAGGCTCTGCATCGGGTCGGCCACGGCGACAGCGCGGTCAAAGAGACGGCGCAACAGGGTCTGGGGTTCGGTCATGTCTCTGGGGTCTCCGCTCACGTCGCGCGCACCCTAGCTTGGCCCGCGCGCCTGCGAAAGCCCTCAGCGCGCGGCGCGCGCGGCTTCCCGTGCCAGATGCTTGGCATAAAGACGCGGGGCAAGCACCCGCTCATAAATCAGTCCCGCCACCTGCTTCAATCCCGGCAAGGCCACAATCCGCGCCGCCCAACGATAGCGCGGCAAGGCAGCCCAGAGTGCCGCAAAGGCCTCAACCCCCGAGAGCACCTGCCCCCCGCGCCGCACATGCAACCGCCGCGCCGCCTGATCCGGGTCAATCCCCCACTGCTCAAGACCACCCGCATTGAGATCATGAAACGTGACCGGCAATCCCTTCGCCTCCACATACCCCGCATAATGCACTATCTCCGCCCGGCACACCGGACAGCGGGCATTATAAAGCACTTGGGTGGGTAGGGTCATGGCGGGCCTCCTGTGGGGTGGGAGGTAGAACGCACAAGCGCGGGGGAAAGAGCCACAGAATGTCGCGGTGAGATGAACAAAGCCGCGCGCCTTGTTCCGCGCGGGGGCGTAAACGACGATGAACTTACACAACTATTTTAATTGAGCATCCAGCCATCCATCGCCTACGCTCGCGTGAGTTGTCATAAGGATTTTACCAATGGATCGCCCTGATTATCTGATTCAAGGAGAGACCGCTCGTCTTTTTCCCGTATTAGCTACAACTTCAAAAGAAGGCCGCACAACCTCTATCGTTCTAGCTTGTATTTCCAAAGTGGAGGAATTCGGTGCGGAGTTGATTGCCAGCGTTGGACAACGTGTGGGCAAACGCACGACACTAAACACCTTCACAGAGATAGTTTTCAAGAATGAGAAAGTGAAACTGAAAGATCGCCCCGATGGTCTGATAGTCATGCAAAACGGCGCAAAGCAGTGGCGTGCCCTTGTCGAAGCAAAGGTTGGGAGTGTTGATCTCGCTGCCGACCAGATTGAAAGATACCGTGAAATCGCAAAAGAACAGGGTGTTGATTGCATAATCACTATCTCCAATCAATTCGCAACCACTCCAGAAAGTCACCCGATTGAAGAAGTCCGCAAAAGCCGTTCCAAGGTGCCGGTTTATCATTGGTCATGGATGTCAATTCTTACAACGACCGACATTCTGTTGAACAAGGACGCGGTGGCGGACAATGATCAAAAACTCCTTTTGAACGAACTGCGGCGTTTTCTTACCCACGAAAGCGCAGGCGTTAAGGGCTTTGATCGCATGCCGCCAGAATGGGCCGAGATAAATCGTCTTATCTCGGCAGGAGGAAAAATTCCTGCCAAGTCTTCAGACGCGTCAATTGTTTTGGATGCATGGCATCAGGAAACGAGAGACCTTTCGCTGATCTTGAGCCGCCAAACAGAAACTACTGTGCAAGAGAGACTGCCAAGGAAACATCGCCAAGACCCGACAGAGCGGCACAGGGATGAACTATTAACTCTCAAAGACGTCGGGCAGTTGAGATCAGCTGTGGATATCCCAGGTGCTGCCGCCCCATTGGAAATTGTCGCAGATATTGCAAGGCGCACGATCGACATTGGCATGACGATACGAGCACCAGAAGACAAGGTATCATCCAAGGCACGCGTGAACTGGCTATTACGCCAAATCAAAACCGAAAAGCGCGGAGAGCTTTTTGTGCGAATTGGTTGGCCGGGCAGAAGTGAAACCACGCAATTTTCACTGTCCGATTTGATATCAGATCCTTCAATTTGCGAAAAAGATAAGACCGGCCTTAAAGTGCTTAGCTTTCATGTCTTCATGGCACGCAGGTTAGGTGCGAAATTCACTCAGCAGGTGAACTTCATAAAGGAGTTGGAAGACGTGGTGCCGTTCTTCTACCGCGAGGTTGGACAAAACCTCTCAGAATGGAGAAAACCCGCGCCGCGCATCAAAGAAGACAAGCCAACAGCCGGGGATGTGAGCGTAGCCGCATTACAGGACGAATCTGAAGAGGGGGTAGATGAATAACCTTATCCACAAAACTATACCCGTGGATCCCTAAATCACTCCCCCAACCGCCCCCACAAATCATACTCCCCCGCCTCATCGACCACGACCGTGACGATATCCCCGACCGATACCCCCTCGGTCCCCTCATCAATGAACAGGTTCCCGTCGATCTCGGGCGCATCGGCCTTGGTGCGGCAGGTGGCGATGCCGTCGGCGTCGATCTCATCCACGATCACCTCCATCCGCTGCCCCACCTTGGCCGCCAGCTTGGCCTCGGAAATCGCCTGCGCCTTTTCCATGAACCGATCCCAGCGCTCTTGTTTGACCTCCGCCGCCACATGATCCGGCAGGGCGTTGGACCGCGCGCCGGCGACATTCTCATATTGAAAACAGCCCACCCGGTCCAATTGCGCCTCATCCAGCCACTCCAAGAGCGTCTGAAACTCCGCCTCAGTCTCGCCGGGATAACCCACGATAAAGGTCGAGCGCAGCGTGAGGTCCGGGCAAACGCTCCGCCATGCTGCAATCTCATCCAAGGTCCGCGCCGCCGCCGCAGGCCGCGCCATGCGCCGCAGCACCTCCGGATGCGCATGCTGAAATGGAATATCGAGATACGGCAGCACCAGCCCCTCAGCCATCAGCGGGATCAAATCGCGCACATGCGGGTAAGGATAGACATAATGCAGCCGCACCCATGCTCCCAGTGACCCCAGATCCCGCGCCAGATCGGTGATATGCGCCCGGTGCCCCCGCTCCTCGGCATGGCGGATATCGACGCCATAGGCCGAGGTATCCTGAGAGATCACCAACAACTCTTTGACACCGCTCTCCACCAGCTTTGCCGCCTCGCGGATCACCGCATGCGCCGGACGGCTCTGCAAGTTGCCGCGCATGTCGGGAATGATGCAAAACTTGCACTTGTGATTGCAGCCCTCGGAAATCTTGAGATAGCTGTAATGCCGCGGCGTGAGGCTGACACCAGAGGCGGGCAAAAGATCAATGAACGGATCGGGGCTGGGCGGCACCGCCAGATGCACAGCATCCAGCACCTGCTCATATTGATGCGGGCCGGTCACGGCCAAGACGCGCGGATGCACCCCGGTGATATACTCGGGCTCCGCCCCCAGACAGCCGGTGACAATCACCCGGCCATTCTCAGAGAGCGCCTCGCCAATCGCCTCAAGGCTCTCGGCCTTGGCGCTATCCAGAAAACCGCAGGTGTTGACAATCACCGCATCCGCCCCGGCATAATCGGCTGAAATCCCATAGCCCTCGGCGCGCAACCGCGTCAAAATCCGCTCACTGTCCACCAGCGCCTTGGGACAGCCAAGGCTGACCATGCCAATCGTCGGCTGGCCCGCGCGGGGCGTGTCAGTCAGACGCGCACGCGGCGCGAGATCGGGGCGGAGGGAGGGAGGGTTCTGAGCCATGCGCGCGCTATACTCTGCCGCCGCCCGCCCGCCTAGAGCTTTTCTGAAATTGCCGAGGCCCAAAATCGGTTGCCCCCCGCCACCCCACACGCCTAGACTGCGTCCGAGTGGAGCGGCAAAGGGGGCAATGCCATGCGGTGGCTGTTTCGACTGTTGGGATTGGTTGTGGTCATGCTGGCCATCATCCTTGGCGCGCTCTTTTTCCTGCCCGGCGAACGCATCGCCCGCATCGCCGCCGACCAGATCTCCAAGGCGACAGGCCGACAGGTCACCATGTCCGGCGACACCACGATCAGCTTTTATCCCATCCTCGGCGTCTCCACCGGGGCGGTCGAGGTGGCCAATGCCGACTGGTCCGACGCGGGTCCGATGCTGCGCGCCGACAGCCTCAAGATCGGCGTGGAACCGCAAGCGCTCTTTGGCGGCGACATCCGCATCACCGGGCTCGAGGCGGTCAATCCCGAAATCCGGCTGGAACGTGCAAGCGATGGGCGGGTGAACTGGGAGTTGGGCGTCGAAGGCGTGGCCCCCTCCGGTCAATCAGGCGAGACATTGGCCACCTCCAACCGGCTCGCCCTCACGCTTGACCGCGCGCTCATCACCGGGTCCAGCCTCAGCTATACCGATCACACCACCGGCACGGTGCAAGCATTCCGCAACATGGATTTCGATCTGCGCTGGCCCGATTACGACGGCACCGCCACCTTTGAGGCGGTGCTGCGCCAGACCGCAAACCCCGTGACCCTCGCGGGCCAACTCGATCAGGTGGGGCAATTCATCGACGGGGCGGTGACGGGCCTGTCGGCGCGGCTCTCCGGGCCGGGCGGCAGCGTGGCCTTTGCCGGGCGCGGCGGGGCGCAACCGCAACTCCAAGGGCGGCTCGACATCGACCTTGGCGATACCGATGCCTTTCTGGCAGCGCTTGGCCTTGACCGGCTGGAATTGCCCCCCGGCTTCGGCGCCAGCGTCAAGGGCGGCACGGATCTCACCCTCACGGATGCGCTCGATCTCTCGCTGCGCAACCTCGCGCTCAACTTGGGCGGCAACGCGATTGCCGGGGCGGCGGATATCGCCCTCGCGGGCGATGTGCCACGCATCAACGCCCAACTCAACGCAGGCGCGCTGGACCTCTCACGCTTTGCAGGGGCTGACAGCACCGCCTCCGGCAGCACCGACAGCGGCTGGTCCACCAGCCCGATTGACGCCAGCGCCCTTGCCCTCGCCAATGGCGAGGTCGCCCTGATCGCCGACAGCATCAATCTGGGCGATCTGAAACTCGGCAAGACCCGCAGCCTGATGACACTGGATAACGCCCGCGCCGTGTTCGACCTGCGCGAATTGCGCGCCTATGACGGCCTCGTCACCGGGAAATTCATCGCCAACAACCGCTCCGGCCTCTCGGTCGGTGGCACCCTTGCGGTGAGCGACCTCAACCTCGAACGCTTTCTCACGGACGCGATGGACATCACCCGCTTTGCCGCCGCTGGCAGCGGCGAGCTGGAATTCTTGGGCGTGGGCAATTCCATGCAGACGATCATGCAATCGCTCTCGGGCAAGGGCAGCTTGCGCACCGGGCGCGGGGTGATTTCCGGGTTTGACCTCGACCGCCTGATGCGTGCGGGCGATGTGACGGGCGGCACCACGATCTTTGACGCGATGACGGCCAGTTTCACCATGGACAAGGGAAATCTCTTTAATCAGGACTTGGCCATGAAACTACCTCTCGCCCGCGCCTCGGGTCAGGGACGCGTCGGCCTTGGGGCGCGCGACATCGACTATCTCTTTACCCCTGTCTTGCTCGAGGGCGAGAACACCCGCGGCCTCGCCATCCCGGTGCGGATCGAGGGGCCCTGGGCCAACCCTCGGATCAAACCGGATCTGGAAAAGGCGGTGCGCATGAACCTCAAGGCCGAACGCGACAAGCTGGAACAAGACGCCAAGGACCGGCTGGAACGCGAGGTTCAGGAACGGCTGAACGTCACCCCGCAAGAGGGCCAGAATCTCGAAGATGCCTTACGGCAAAGTCTCGAGGAAAAAGCGGCGCGCAAACTGCGCAAACTCTTCGAGTGAGGCGCGCGGGGATTTTGAGTATTTTTGGAACGATGAAACACAGGCCGCGCCAATGAGCGAGGTCAAGGCACAATACGAGACCTATCCCTATCCCGCCCGCAACCCCGAGGACGAGCGCAAGCGCCTGATCACCGGCTCGCCTTCGCATGTGCTGGAGATTGACCATTTTCTCTTTCAGGGCCAGCGCGACTGGCGCAAGCCTCTGCGCGCGCTCATCGCAGGCGGCGGCACCGGCGACGGGCTGATCCAACTGGCGCAGCACATGAAGGACGCAGGGCGCGAGACCGAGATCACCTATCTCGATCTCTCGACCGCCTCGCGCGCCATTGCCCAAGAGCGCGCCCGTGTGCGCGACCTTACCGAAATCCGCTTTGTCACCGGCAGTCTGCTCGACGCGGCCACGCTCGGGCAATTCGATTACATAGATTGCTGCGGCGTGCTGCATCACCTGCCCGACCCGGCGGCGGGGTTTGCCGCGCTGCTTGCGGCGCTCGCCCCCGGCGGCGGTATGGGCTTCATGGTCTATGCCCCCTACGGGCGCGCGGGCGTCTACCCGCTGCAAGAGGCGTTCGGCGCGCTCTACGCGGGCCTGCCCCCCGAGGCGCGGCTCAGGGCCGCCAAGACTGTCGTGGCCAAACTGCCCGAGGGTCATCCGTTCACATCCAACCCCAATCTTGGCGATCACAAGGACAGCGACGCCGGCTTTTACGACCTGCTGTTGCATTCACAAGACCGCTCCTTTGACGTCACCTCCCTATCCGAGACCCTCACCCAAACCGGCTGGACCCTCACCGGCTTTACCTTGCCCGCCCTCTATGACCTGTCGCGGATCACCACAGCCCCTGATCACCTCAACCAGACGCAGCGTATGGCCGTGGCCGAGAAACTGCGCGGCACGATCAAGACACATGTGGGCTATGCCTGCCGCGCCTCCGAGGCGCGCGCACCCGCACACGGACGCAACCGTGGGCTCATCCCCCATCTCAAGGGCCTGCGCGCCAGTGATCTGGCCCGCGCTGTCGCCGCCGGACAAAAGCCCACGCTGCGGTTCAACGGGCTGGAGGTCCGACTCTCCCTGCCGAAACAGGCAGCCCCCCTCCTTGCCGCCATCGACGGACGGCGCAACCTGACCGAGATCGCGCAGGCCACCGGCACCGACCCCATCGCCTTTGGCAGCCTCTGGGCCGGGATCGAGCGCGACTTGGCCGATCACGGCCTCCTGCTCTATTCCAGCATCCTGCGCACATGAAAAAACCGCCGCCCGGAGACATCCGAACGGCGGTTTCACTCTCGATGCAAACCGGCTCAGGCGGCCAGCGCACCCTTGGCTTGATCCACGATCGCGCCGAACGCAGCGGGTTCGTGCACGGCCAGATCGGCCAGGACCTTGCGGTCTACCTCGACCCCGGCCAGTGCCAGACCATTGATGAACCGCGAGTAGGTCAGCGATTCATCATGCGCGCGCACAGCCGCGTTGATCCGCTGAATCCACAGCGCGCGGAAATTGCGCTTGCGGTTCTTGCGGTCGCGGGTCGCGTATTGGTTGGCCTTATCGACGGCCTGTGCAGCCACCTTGAAGGTGTTTTTCCGGCGGCCATAGTAACCCTTGGCGGCCTTGATGACTTTCTTGTGACGGGCGTGGGTGACAACCCCACCTTTGACGCGTGACATATCCTAAATCCTCCTTAGCGCGCGTAGGGCATCATTGGCTTGATGATACCTTCATCAGCCTTTGACAACGTGGTCGTACCGCGAGCGTTACGAAGGAATTTGTTGCTGCGTTTGATCATGCCATGGCGCTTGCCGGCCTGTGCGGCCACCACGCGGCCCGAGGCCGTCACTTTGAACCGCTTTTTGCAGCTCGACTTGGTCTTCATCTTGGGCATTTCCGGCTCCTCTAATAGGTCGGTAGGACCACACGACTCGGCATGCCACATCGGGCCGGTCGTGCGGGATGAGCGCGCCGTATACGCGCCCACGAAATATTGTTCAAGAGGCTTTGACCCCGACGCCGGGCCGCTCAGCCCACGTAGCGCGCAATCACCCGCACAAGCACCTCCGGCAAGTCGCCAAAGCTGTAACCACCCGGCTTGTTGTTGATCGCCCAGACCACGAGTCCCCCCGATGCGATCAGCGTAAAGGCCGCCACCCGCGGCGGACGACCCTCGGAAAAGGCCGACAGAATCGAAGGTATCGAAAACACCCCCAACACCATGCCGATTGCCATCGCCAGATCAGGATCCATTCCACACCTCCGGAAAATATCTTTAACTAAACCGTTACAGTTTAGCCCGGATCGGTGGCGTAAATCAAACTTTCCTGACAGGGGGCCACGCGCAGGATATTCGTCGTCCCCGGCACGTTAAAGGGCACACCTGCGGTGACCACGATCTGATCGCTCTCGGTGGCATAGCCATGCGCCCGCGCCGCCCGCGCGGCATTGATCACCGCCATCTTGAACCGCGTCAATTCCCCGGTCATCACACAGGTCACACCCCAGGTCAGCGCCAGCCGCCGCGCCGTGCCAAGAAGGCTGGTCAGCGCCAGAATCGGCACACGCGGCCGCTCGCGCGCGGTCAAGAGCGCGGTGGTGCCCGACTCCGTATAGCAGCAGATCACCTTGATATTGGCGGTCTCGGCGATCTCGCGCGCGGCGGCCACGATGCCATCGGCCACGGTCTGTCGATCCACCCGGCGGCTCGCCTCGATCACCTCGCGGTAAATCGGATCGCCCTCAACCTCGATCGCCACATTATCCATCGTGCGCACCGCCTCAACGGGATAATGCCCCGCCGCCGATTCCGCCGAGAGCATGATCGCGTCCGATCCCTCATAAATCGCGGTCGCCACGTCCGAAACCTCGGCGCGTGTCGGCATCGGGCTGTCGATCATCGACTCGAGCATCTGCGTCGCCACGATCACAGGCTTGGCCACGGCCCGACACCGCCGGATCAACCGCTTCTGAATCGGCGGCACGTTCTGCACCGGCAATTCCACCCCCAAATCGCCACGCGCCACCATGATCCCGTCGCTGACAGCTAGGATTTCATCAAACCGCGTCACCCCGGCAGGCTTCTCGATCTTCGACATGATCGCGGCGCGACCCCGCACCAGGTCGCGCGCTTCGGTCACATCCTCGGGCCGCTGCACGAAACTCAGCGCCAGCCAATCGACCCCAAGATCACAGATGAACTCCAGATCCGACAAATCCTTTTCCGACAGCGCCGCCAGCGGCAGCACCACATCAGGCACGTTCACGCCCTTGCGATTCGAAATCGTGCCGCCGGCAATCACGTCGCAATCGGCAAACTCAGGCCCACAGGCGGTCACGCGCAGCCGGATCTTGCCATCATTGACCAGCAGGTTCGCCCCCGGCTCCAGCGCCGCGAAAATCTCGGGATGCGGCAGGCAAACGCGGGTCACATCCCCCTCCGCCTCGTCCAGATCAAGGCGGAAGGCCGCCCCCGCGATCAGCTCTTCCTCGCCCTTGGCAAACACCCCAACCCGCAGCTTCGGCCCCTGCAAATCGCCCAAGATGGCAATCGGGCTGTCCAGATCCGCTTCGACCTGCCGGATGATCCGATGCCGCTCGGAAATATCGGCCTGCGTGCCATGGCTCATGTTGAGACGAAACACATCCGCCCCCGCCTCGTGCAGCGCCCGGATCGTATCATAATCGGACGAGGCCGGGCCCAGCGTGGCCACGATCTTGACATTGCGGTTGCGTCTCATTTCATGCGTCCTTCATCTCTTGCATCGCCAGCAATGTTAACGCTAACATCGCCCTTTCGCGCCTTATCGCGCAATTCACATTGTCTCGCAACTGTTCTAAAGGACGATGACAGGAAAAACCAAGCCAATGATGTATCACCCCTTCCAGATCGACGGGCAGGACCGTCCCGAACGCTGGCTCGTGACCTGCGATCACGCCAGCAATTGCGTGCCGGAGTTCGTCAATGACGGCTGCCTTGGCGTGGCCCCTGCCGACATGGCCCGCCATATTGCCTATGATGTGGGTGCCGCCGGTGTGACCCGCGCCTTGGCCGAGGCCTTGAACGGCCCCGCCATCCTCAGCAATTTCTCGCGCCTCGTGATCGACCCAAACCGCGGCGAGGATGATCCGACCCTTGTCATGCGCCTCTATGACGGCACGATCATCCCCGCCAATCGCCACGCGGCGCCCGAGGATATAGACCGCCGCCTCAACCGGCTCTACCGCCCCTATCATACGGCCTTGGCCAAATTGGCCGCGCGCCGCGCCGATACGGTCATTGTCTCGGTCCACAGCTTCACGCCGCAATTGCGCGCCCGCCCGCCCCGCCCCTGGCATATCGGCCTGCTCTATGCCGCCGATGCACGCCTGGCCAAGCCGCTTCTGGCGCGCCTCAGCCAAGAGCCTGACCTCTGCGTCGGCGATAACGAGCCTTACACCGGCCATCTGCCCGGCGATGCCATCGCCCGCCATGCCATCGCCTACGAGCGGCCCAATGTGCTGATTGAACTGCGCAACGACCTGATTGAAACCCCCGCGCAACAGACCGCTTGGGCGCTCCGCCTCGCCCCCATCCTGCAAGAGGTCGCGGCCCAGACCGGCCTCTGACCCATCCCCCAAAGGCCCATCCCCCAAAGGAGTGTGACAATGGACGACCAGACCAGACTTGAGCTAGAGGCCGCCGCCTTCCGCACCCTGCGCGCGCATCTGATGGAAAAACGCGCCGATGTGCAGAATATCGACATGATGAACCTCGCAGGTTTTTGCCGCAACTGCCTCAGCCGCTGGGTGCAAGAGGCCGCCAACGCGCGTGGCATCGAGATGTCCAAGGAAGACGCCCGCGAAATGTTCTACGGCATGCCCTATGATGACTGGAAGGCGCAGAACCAGACCGAGGCCAGCGCCGACAAACAGGCGGCTTTCACCAAATCCTTCGCCGAGAATGTCGGCCCCAAGGACTGAACCCGTCTTTCATCGTTCTTCAAATACTCAAAATGCCCCCGCCCGAGAGTGTCCGATGACCGCGCCCTACCGCCTGCACTACGCCCCCGACAACGCCTCGGTGATTGTCCGCCTCACGCTTGAGGAACTGGGCGTGCCCTATGAAACGGCGCTGCTCGAACGCTCGAAACAGGCGCAGGCGGCTCCCGCCTATCTGGCGCTCAACCCCGGCGGGCTGATCCCGACGCTGGAAACCCCGGAGGGAACCATATTCGAGACGGGGGCAATTCTCCTCTGGCTCGCCGACCGGCATGGGCGGCTTGCCCCTGCCCCCGATGCGCCCGCGCGCGGCGATTTTCTCAAATGGCTGTTCTATCTCGCGAACACAGCCCACACCGCCCTGCGCATGAGCTTTTATCCAGAGAAATACGTGGGCCCAGATCAAGGCGCACAAGACCTCTTGCGCGCCACGATGCAGGCGCGTTTTGCAGGCCATCTGGATATCCTCGAAACCCGCGCTACGCCGTGGTTTTCCACGGATTGCCCCTCGGTTCTGGATTACTACCTCGCCTGCCTCATGCGCTGGCGCGCGCTCTATCCCGAGGGCCTGTGCTCTGGCTATGACGCAAACGCATGGCCCCGCCTCTACCGCCTGCTGGAGCATCTGGAAACCCGGCCCGCCACCCAGCGCGCCGCCTTGGCTGAAGGTCTGGGCGCACAGCCCTTCACGGCCCCGGACTATTGCAATCCGCCCGAGGGCAGCGCCACCTGATCCGATCAGATGACAATGCGGCGGCCTTGAATCGTCGCTTTCGGACAAGTAGATCAAAGGGCAAGCGGCGATAAGACCCGCAATCAGGGAGCGCGCCACATGTTTCTATCCGTCTTCGATATGTTCAAGGTGGGCATCGGCCCCTCTTCCTCGCATACCATGGGGCCGATGGTCGCCGCCGCGCGTTTCTTGGACAAAATGCGCGCCTCGCCCTTCCATTACGCCGGGTTGCGTGGCTCGTTGCACGGAAGCCTCGCCTTTACCGGCGTTGGCCATGCCAGTGACCGCGCCACGATCCTTGGCCTCGCGGGCTATCTGCCCGACACCTATGATCACGACCGCGCCGAGGCCACGCTAGAGGACATTCGCGAAACCCATAGCGTGACACCCCCCGGCCTGCCGAGGCTCAAACTCCACCCAAAGGAAGACCTGATCTTCGACTTCGGCCCCAACCTGCCCGGCCATGCCAATGGCATGATCCTGATGGCCACCGACGCGCAAGGCGACGTGATCCTGCAAGAGACCTATTATTCCATCGGCGGCGGCTTTGTGCTGACCGAGGCGGAATTGGCCGCAGGCAAGGCCACCGACGACGGCACGCCCATCCCCTACCCGTTCAAATCCGCCGCCGAGATGCTGGAAATGGCTGAACGCTCCGGCAAGAGCATCGCCCAGATGAAACGCGCCAATGAAATCGCGCGCGGTGGCCCGGAAAACCTGCGCTCCGGCGTGGCCCGCATCTGGCAGGTGATGAACGACTGCATCGAGCGCGGCCTCAACGCCGAAGGCATCCTGCCCGGCGGTCTCAAGGTCAAACGCCGCGCCAAGGGCATCCGCGACGCGCTGGTGGCCGAGCGCGGCACCAACCTCACCGCCCCGCACAAGATCAACGACTGGATGAGCGCCTATGCCATGGCGGTGAACGAGGAAAACGCCGCCGGCGGGCAGGTTGTCACCGCGCCGACAAATGGCGCGGCGGGCGTGGTGCCGGCTGTGATCAAATACTGGCTGGAGCATGTGCCCGGCGCCCACGAAGGCCAGATCGAGGAATTCCTGCTCACCGCCGCCGCCATCGGTGGTCTGGTAAAATACAACGCCTCGATTTCCGGGGCCGAGGCAGGCTGTCAGGCCGAGGTGGGTTCTGCCGCCGCCATGGGTGCGGCTGGCCTTGCCGCCGTGTTGGGCGGCACCCCCGCCCAGATCGAAAACGCCGCCGAGATTGCGCTGGAACACCACCTTGGCATGACCTGCGACCCGGTGCGCGGTCTGGTGCAGGTGCCCTGCATCGAGCGCAATGGCTTGGGCGCGATCAAGGCGGTCTCCGCCGCCTCTCTGGCGTTGCGTGGCGACGGCACCCACCTCGTGCCGCTCGACGCCTGCATCGAGACCATGCGCCAGACCGGCCTCGACATGAGCGAGAAATACAAGGAAACGTCCTTGGGTGGTCTCGCGGTCAATATCCCGAATTGTTGAGCGTTGTGTCTGGCCAAGCATCGGCTGAGGAGCCGCGCGGTCGCTGGGCCGGGGTCTAGCGAAGCAACTGCACTGTCTGGCACTTAATGCCTGCCAAGTCTGTCTAACCTCACAGGATAGCGCTCCCTGTCAAAATCGCTAGGCCGCGGGACGGCCCAGCGATCGCGCGGCGGCGCTCCGCGCCTTGTTCCGCGCGGATGGCATTCAATACGGACTAGACCCCAATCACCCCCAGCACCGCCTCCGGTGGCCGCCCGATCACCGCGCGCGCGGCCCCGATCGCAATCGGCCGCTCGATCAGAATCGGATGCGCCGCCATCGCCGCCAGCAGATCCTCCGCCGCACTCTCGCCGTGCAGCCCCAGCGCCTTGAACTGCGGCTCGCAGGGGCGCATCATCTCGACCGCCGCACAGCCCAACAGGTCCAGCACCGCCCGCAACTCCGCCAGATCCGGCGCATCCTCCAGATACCGCCGCACCTCCACTGAAACCCCGCGCTCCTCCAACAGCGCCAGGCCGGCGCGCGACTTGGAACAGCGCGGATTGTGCCAATAGGTGATCACAGCCACGCGTCCCGCCCCGTGCCCACAGCATCCGCCACGCTGCCAAACCCGTCCCGCGCCAGCAACCGATCCAGCCCCCGCGCAATCTCGCTGACCAAAGACATCCCCTGATAGACCAGCGCCGAATAGAGCTGCACAGCACTCGCCCCGGCGCGGATCTTGGCATAGGCCTGTTCGGCACTGGCAATGCCCCCCACCCCGATCAGCGGCATCTCACCCGCCGTCAACTGCGACAGCCGCGCCAATACCCGCGTCGACTTTTCAAAGAGCGGCTGCCCCGACAGCCCCCCCGCCTCGCCCTTCGCGGCACTTACCAGCCCCTCACGGCCCAGCGTCGTATTGGTGGCAATGATCCCGTTCAGGCCCGACGCCCGCGCCACATCGGCGATCTCACTCAAGTCCACATCGCTCAGATCCGGCGCGATCTTGAGAAAGACCGGGATCGGCTGCGGCAACCAATCGCGCGCCTCCATCACCCCTTTCAAGAGGCCCATCAACGCCTCTGCCCCCTGCAAATCGCGCAGCTTCTCGGTGTTCGGACTGCTGACATTGACCGTGGCGAAATCCAGATGCGCTCCACAATGCGCCAGCACGCGGGCGAAATCCTCGGCCCGGTCGGCGCTGTCCTTGTTGGCCCCTAGGTTGAGGCCGATCAAGGCATCCCTTGGCCGTGCCGCCAACCGTGCCGCCGCCGCCTCCATCCCAAGATTGTTGAAACCGAATCGGTTGATCACCGCGCGGTCCTCGCTCAGCCGAAAGAGACGCGGACGCGGATTGCCCGGCTGCGCACGCGGCGTGACCGCCCCTACCTCGATAAAGCCAAACCCGGCACGGGCAAGCGGCCCCAGCGCCTCGGCGTTCTTGTCAAACCCCGCCGCCAATCCCACCGGATTGGGCAGGCGCAACCCCGCCAGATTGGTCCGCAGCCGTGCGCTGGTATAGGCGCCCGGCGTGGGCACCAGACCCAGTTGCAACGCGCGGAGCGCCAGACCATGCGCCCGCTCCGGATCGACCCGGTGCAAGAGGCCAAGACCCAGACGCTCCATCCCGCTCATTCGAGACCTGCCGGAAACTGATGCATCCCGTCCACCAGCGGCAAGGGCTGCGCCCAGGCCACATCCGACAGTCTCATCTCGCGGTAGAGATGCGGAAACAGCGCGCCGCCGCGCGACGGCTCCCACTTCAGCGCCTCGCCCAACCGGTCCGCCGCAACCGCGACCAGCATCAACCCATCGGCCCCGGCAAAATGCTTGGCCGCTGTCTCCGCCGCCTGTTCGGCAGTCGAGAAATGCACATAGCCATCGGCCAGATCGACCGGCGCGCCAGCACTCTCGCCCGCCGCCCGCAACTCGGCCCATTCCGGGCCACGCAATATCTTGTATATCATCATGCAGGCGTGATGCCTTGACCCCGACCTCCAGTCAAGCGGCGCTTGAGACCGCCGCCCCAATCGGCTAGTCAGAGGGTCCGATCACGAAAGGGCAGCCCATGGCGTTCACCATCGCAATTGACGGACCCGCAGCGGCGGGCAAGGGCACCATTGGACGCGCACTCAGCGGCCATTTCGGCTTTGCCCATCTCGACACCGGCCTGCTCTACCGCGCCACCGGACGGCGCATGCTCTCCGGGCTGGACCCGGTCGAGGCAGCGCGATCCCTGCGCGCCGAGGATCTCGACGCCGATGATCTGCGCACCCCCGACGTCAGTCAGGCCGCCAGCCGGGTGGCCGCCATCCCCGAAGTGCGCCAGGCACTCCTCGACTTTCAGCGCGCCTTTGCCCGGCGCGCGGGCGGGGCCGTGCTCGACGGGCGCGACATCGGCACCGTCATCTGCCCCGACGCCGAGGTCAAACTCTACGTCACCGCCTCCGACACGGAGCGCGCCCGCCGCCGACATCTCGAACTGACGCAAAAGGGCCACAACGTCACGCTGGATGAGGTCGCCCAAGACCTGCAACAACGCGACGCCCGCGACAGCGCCCGCGCCACCGCCCCCCTCAAACCCGCAGACGATGCGGTGCTGCTCGACACCTCCGAGATGAGCATCGAAGAGGCCACCAAACGCGCCATCGCGATCGTCGTCGCCGCACTGCGCTGACCCTCGCAACTGGCAGGATGCCGCCCATCCGGTTGCATGCCCCGGCATGGCTCTTACGTTTGTTGGCAACAGGCCCGCCTGTTGCCAACCGCAAACCAGAGCCGAAAGGAGGCACCATGTCCTTCCGCAAGACACTGACCGCATCCACCACCGCCATCGCCTTGGCGCTCGCAGCGGCCCCCATGGCCGCCTTCACCGCCCAGAGCGCTGCGGCGCAAGAGGCCGGGGACTATTCCGACCAAGAGCTTGACGCCTTCACCAGCGCCCTGATCGAAGTGGCAAGCGTGCGCGAGAAATACACACCTCTCGTGCAAAGCGCGGAGACCGAGGATCAAAAGGCCTCCATCGTCGAAGAGGCCAACACCGAGATCACCGAAGTGATCGAGGGCACCGAAGGGCTGACAATGGACAGCTATCTCGAGATTGCACAGGCCGCGAGCACGGATCAGGCCCTCAACAAACGGATCGTCGAGCGCGTTCAGGCGCAGGACACGGCCGTTCAATAAACTGCGACAACCGGGGGCAACCCTGCCCCCGGACCGCTTGCCGCAAGCTGCAAAGGACTTCGCCATGACCCGCCCCCTTGCCCTCGCCGCCTGCCTCATGGCGCTCGCCAGCCCCGCTCTCAGCGACTCAACTGAACTCAGCGAGACCGGCTCCTGCCCGGGGTGCGATCTGTCAAAGGCGGGGTTTGCGGATCAGGCCTTGGTCGGTGCCAACCTCACCGGAGCGACACTGGAGGACGGAGACTTTTCCACCAGCAACCTCTTTTTGGCCCAGTTGGACGACGCCCGCGCCGACCGCGTCAATTTCCGCAACGCCTCGCTCAAGGCGACCACCTTTGTCGGGGCGTCCCTGCGCGGGGCCGATTTCCGCGGCGCAGATCTTTCGGGGGCGCGGCTCAAGGATGCCGACATCACCGATGCCCGCTTTGACGGGGCGATTCTCTGCAATACCGTGATGCCCGACGGTGAACTGTCGCGCGACTCCTGCCAATAGGCCCGCTCCAGAGGCTGGATCACGCCAAATTCCATCCTCACAGGCTTGATTATCCCACCAAGCCGCTGTATACGCGCGCCTGTCACCAAAGGCGAATAAGGCCACAGGACACAAGAGATCGAGCAGGGTCGGGACCACCGGCCCTCTTTGTTTTGTGACCCGCCCGACCAATGAAACCCGCAAAGACCGGCGGAGACAACCGCGCGGCCAGAAAACCGTTAAAAGGAAACCAGAGACCACATGGCTCAACATACATCTATGGAGGAATTCGAAGCCCTCCTGAACGAAAGCTTCGAAATGGACACACCCGAGGAAGGGTCTGTTGTCAAAGGCCGCGTCATCGCAATCGAAGCGGGACAGGCCATCATCGACGTCGGCTACAAAATGGAAGGCCGCGTTGATCTGAAAGAATTCGCAAATCCCGGCGAGACCCCCGACATTTCCGTCGGCGACGAAGTCGAAGTTTTCCTGCGTTCGGCAGAGAATTCCCGTGGCGAAGCCGTGATCAGCCGCGAGATGGCCCGCCGCGAAGAGGCATGGGACCGTCTTGAAAAGGCATATGCCGACGAAGAGCGTGTCGATGGCGCGATCTTTGGCCGCGTCAAAGGTGGCTTTACCGTCGATCTCGGCGGTGCCGTGGCCTTCCTGCCCGGCTCTCAGGTCGATGTCCGCCCCGTGCGTGACGCTGGCCCGCTGATGGGTCTCAAACAGCCGTTCCAGATCCTCAAGATGGACCGTCGTCGGGGCAATATCGTCGTGTCGCGCCGCGCCATCCTCGAAGAATCGCGCGCCGAACAGCGCGCCGAGGTGATCGGCAACCTGACCGAAGGCCAGACCGTTGACGGTGTGGTCAAGAACATCACCGAATACGGTGCCTTCGTTGATCTGGGCGGTGTGGACGGCCTCTTGCATGTCACCGACATGGCATGGCGTCGCGTCAACCACCCCTCCGAGATCCTGACAATCGGCGAAACCGTCAAGGTGCAGGTCATCAAGATCAACAAAGACACCCACCGCATTTCGCTGGGCATGAAGCAGCTGCAAGAAGATCCGTGGGATCTGGTTGCCGCCAAATACCCGCTGGAATCGACCCACACGGGCCGCGTGACCAACATCACCGATTACGGCGCATTTGTAGAGCTGGAGCCGGGCGTCGAAGGCCTTGTTCACGTCTCGGAAATGTCCTGGACCAAGAAGAACGTCCACCCCGGCAAGATCGTCTCGACCTCTCAGGAAGTCGAAGTCATGGTGCTGGAAATCGACGGTGCCAAGCGTCGCGTGTCGCTCGGTCTCAAGCAGACCATGCGCAACCCGTGGGAAGTGTTTGCAGAAACACACCCCGAGGGCACCGAGGTCGAGGGCGAAGTCAAGAACATCACCGAATTCGGTCTCTTCATCGGTCTCGAAGGCGAGATCGACGGCATGGTTCACCTCTCGGACCTCAGCTGGGACGAGCGCGGCGAAGATGCCATCCAGAGCTACAAAAAGGGTGACATGGTTCACGCCGTCGTGTCCGAAGTCGACATCGAGAAAGAGCGTATCTCGCTCTCGATCAAGGCTCTGGGCGGCGACAAGTTCTCCGAGGCCGTCGGTGGCGTCAAGCGTGGCTCGGTGATCACCGTGGCCGTGACCGCAATCGAGGATGGTGGCATCGAAGTGGAATACGAGGGCATGAAGTCCTTTATCCGCCGCTCCGACCTCAGCCGCGACCGCGCCGATCAGCGCCCCGAGCGTTTCTCGGTCGGTGACAAGCTCGACGTGCGCGTGACCAATGTCGACGCCAAGACCCGCCGTCTTGGCCTCTCGATCAAGGCCCGCGAAATCGCCGAAGAGAAAGAAGCCGTCGAACAGTATGGCTCCTCCGACTCGGGTGCCTCGCTCGGCGACATCCTCGGCGCAGCCCTCAAGGGCGACCGCTAAACAGACCGCAACCGGCATCACGCCGGTTGCAGGTTCGCAAATACGAAGCGGCCCCACCGATCCGGCGGGGCCGTTTTGCGTTTGGGGGGGGATATCAATGACCGGACATCTATCGACCACCGATGAGCCGCGCGGTGCCCGTCCGCCGGGTGGGCGCTGCTACGCTATCGGCTGGCATTTTATATCCGCAAAATACTTCCGCGTTATCAAGAGACTACGACGTTGCAAAAGCACCCGCCCGAGGGGGCGGACGGGCACTGCGCGGCGGCGCTACGCGCCTTGATTCCGCGCGGGGGTGCATGCGGCCTAGGCCAGCATTCCCCCCTCAACTTTCCTGCCGCACAGCCCCCACCACCGCATCCATCACCTGATCCAGAACCGCCGGATTGAGCGCCTCCGCCATCACCCGGATCAACGGCTCCGTGCCCGAGGGCCGCACCAACAGCCGCCCATCGCCGCCCAACAGCTTTTCCGCCGCCGCCATGGCGCTCTGCACCGCATCGGACGCCATCGGGTCTTTGCCCTTGGCAAAGCGCACATTGATCAACTTCTGCGGCACCGGCTCGAAGACCTGCGCCAGACCACTGGCCTTTTCACCCGTCTCGACCATCGCCGCCAGAAACTGCAACGCCCCGATCAACCCATCGCCGGTGGTGGCATAATCGGTCATCACGATATGGCCCGACTGCTCTCCGCCCAGATTGTGCCCGCCGGCGCGCATCGCCTCGACCACATAGCGATCCCCTACCGCCGTGCGCCTGAGGTTAATCCCCTGCGCCTCCAGATGCCGCTCCAGCCCCAGATTGGACATCACCGTCGCCACCAGCGTATTGCCCGCCAGCCGACCCTCACGTGCCCAGCGCATCGCAATCAACGCCATGAACTGATCGCCATCCGCAATCTTGCCCTCCTCGTCGATCAACACGACCCGGTCGGCATCGCCATCCAGACAAATTCCCAGATCGGCCCGCGTCTCCAGCACCTTGCGGGCGGCGGCCTGAGGCTTCGTCGATCCGCAATCGAGGTTGATGTTGAACCCGTCCGGCTCCACCCCCATGGTGATCACCTCAGCGCCCAACTCCCACAACACTTCCGGCGCGGTGCGATAGGCCGCGCCATTGGCGCAATCGAGCACAATCCTCAGCCCCTCCAACCGCCGCCGATGCGGAAAGGTGGTCTTGGCATATTCCACATAGCGCCCGCGCGCATCATCGATCCGCTTGGCCCGACCGATGTTCTCCGGCGACGCGAGGCGCGCGCCCTCATCCAGCAACTGCGCGATTCCCGCCTCCACCTCATCACTCAGCTTGTAGCCATCCGGCCCAAATAGCTTGATCCCGTTGTCAGAGGCCGGATTATGGCTGGCCGAGATCATCACCCCCACATCGGCCCGCAAAGAGTGGGTCAGATAGCCAATCGCGGGCGTCGGCACCGGCCCCAGCAGAAACACGTTCATCCCCGTCGAGGTGAATCCGGCTGTCAGCGCATATTCGATCATATAGCCCGACCGGCGCGTGTCCTTGCCGATCACCACGCGATGCTCCTGCTTGTCGCGACGGAAATACCGCCCCGCCGCCGCCCCCAATTGCAGCGCCACATCCGCCGTCATCGGCCAGCTATTCGCCTGCCCCCGGACCCCATCGGTCCCAAACAGCTTTGCCCCCATCGTGTCTCTCCTTATCCACTCAACGCCACAGGCTTGACCTGTTTTCCCCTACAGGACCCTGCAACGCGTTGACACACCCGATTCGACCCCCAATACAGTCAAACGCAGAGGTCTTGCGTCAAAGGGAATGTAACATGAAAATTGCGATGATCGGAACGGGCTACGTTGGCCTTGTCTCGGGGGTCTGTTTTTCCGATTTCGGCCATGACGTGACCTGCGTCGACAAGAACCCTGACAAGATCGCGATGCTCCTGCGCGGCGAGGTGCCAATCTTCGAGCCGGGTCTGGATGCCCTGATGGCCAAGAATGTCGAGGCCGGTCGCCTCCGCTTCACCACGGATCTGGCCGAGGCCATCGACGGGGCCGAGGCCGTCTTCATCGCCGTGGGCACCCCCACCCGGCGCGGCGACGGGCACGCCGACCTCAGCTTTGTCATGGCCGCAGCCGAGGAAATCGCCCACGCCGCATCGGATTACGTGGTCATCGTCACCAAATCCACTGTCCCCGTCGGCACCAACCGCGCCGTCAAGAAGGTGGTCAACAAGACCAACCCGGCCCTCGACTTCGATGTCGCCTCCAACCCCGAATTCCTCCGCGAAGGGGCCGCCCTCGACGATTTCATGAAACCCGACCGCGTGGTCGTGGGCGTCCAGACCGAACGCGCCGCTGATGTCATGGCCGAGATTTACCGCCCCCTCTACCTGCGCGACTTTCCCATCGTCACCACCGATCTCGAATCCGCCGAGATGATCAAATACGCCGCCAACGCCTTTCTCGCGACCAAGATCACCTTCATCAACGAAATCGCGGCGCTCTGCGAACGCACCGGCGCGGATGTGAAACAGGTCAGCCACGGCATCGGCCTCGATGGCCGCATCGGCAACAAATTCCTGCACGCCGGCCCCGGCTATGGCGGCTCCTGCTTTCCCAAGGACACGCGGGCGCTTGCCCGCATCGGTCAGGATCACGGCCTGCCGATGCAGATCACCGAAAAGGTCATCACCGTGAACGAGGAAATGAAGCGCCGCATGATCGACAAGCTGCTTGATCTCTGCGACGGCTCCTTCAACGGCAAGACCATCGCGGTTCTCGGCGTCACCTTCAAACCCAATACCGACGACATGCGCGATGCCCCCGCCCTCACCATCATTCCCGCCCTTGTCGGCGGCGGCGCACGCGTCCGCGTTACCGACCCCCAGGGCAAGCGCGAAGGCGAGGCGCTCTTGCCCGGCGTTGTCTGGCAGGACGACCCCTACAAATGCGCCAACAAGGCGGATCTTCTGGTCATCCTCACCGAATGGAACGAATTCCGCGCCCTCGATCTCAAACGTCTGGCCCGCAAGATGACCAGCCCCCGCATGGCTGACCTGCGCAACATCTATTCGGTCAAGGATGTCAAACGCGCGGGCTTCATCGCCTATGACAGCGTTGGGCGGACCCCCTACCGCCACGACACGATCCCCCAGCAGGACTGAACATCCCATGAGCGATACCCCAAAAACCGCCGTTGTCACCGGCGCCGCGCGCGGCATCGGCCTGGCCACCACCCGGCAATTTCTGGCCATGGGCTGGCGCGTGGTGATGATCGACCGCGACGCGCCAGCCCTGCAAGAGGCCGCAGGCGCGCTCACCGGCGTTGACCCGGTGCTCTGCGATGTCTCGCAGCCGGATCAGGTGGACCGCATGGCCACCCATGTGACCGCCACCGCCCCCAGCATCGACGCGCTTGTCAACAATGCCGGCGTGGCCGATTTCGGCCCCTTGGCAGAAACCGATTTCACCCGCTGGCGCCGCGTGATGGACACCAATCTCGACGGCGTGTTTCTCATGTCGCAGGCGCTGCGCCCGGCGCTCTGTGCCGCACGCGGGGCCATCGTCAACATCGCGTCGATCTCGGGCCTGCGCGCCTCGACCCTGCGCGTGGCCTACGGCACCTCCAAGGCCGCCGTCAAACACCTGACCCTGCAACAGGCGGCGGAATTGGGCGAATTCGGCGTGCGCGCCAATTGCGTCTGCCCCGGCCCGGTGGCGACCAAGCTTGCCATGGCCGTGCATACCCCCGACATCGTCGCGGCCTACCATGACGCGATCCCCCTCAACCGCTATGGCAGCGAGGATGAAATCGCATCGGTCATCACCTTCCTCTGCTCTCCGGCCTCCAGCTATGTCACCGGCCAGATCATCGCCGTCGATGGCGGGTTCGAGGCCACGGGCATCGGCCTGCCCGCCCTGCGCGGCTGAGTCACCACAGGACGCAATGAAAAACCGCCCCGGATCGCTCCGGGGCGGCCTCACATGCGAGCATCAAAGCTTGGCTTTACTTTTGCGCCGCTGTCACGATGAACTCGACCAGATAATCCGGCGTCGCCAGCTTGGCTTCCCCCGCCGCGCGCGCAGGCGTGTGCCCCTGCGGCACCCAGGCATCCCAAACCGCGTTCATCTCGGCAAAATCCGTCATATCCGCCAACCAGACGATGGTTTGCAGAATGCGCGTCTTGTCGCTTCCGGTCTCGGCCAACAGCGCATCGACCTGCGCCAGACAGCTTTTGGTCTGCTCGGTCACGGTGTCACCGGGCTTGCCAACCTGCCCCGCCAGATAGACGATGCCGTTATGCACAACCGCTTGGCTCATGCGGGGGCCGGTATGAAGACGGGTAATCTCACTCATGGGATGTCCTTTCAGATGTGGTCCTGCCCCTTTTAGGCAGCCCGCCCAGCCCGCGCCAGTGCCAATCGCTACATCCACCACCGCGCCCGGTCGTGCCGCGCCAGCCAGCCACCGACGCTGAAATGATCCCGCCGAATGAGCAGCACAAGGGCGATGAACGCCGCCAGAACCGCCAGATCAATCACCTGATTGCGATGGATCGGAAACCCTTGGGCATTGACCGCGAAAGGGTCAAAGAACCCCTCCCAGCGCCGCGTCACGGTAAAGAAATGCATAATCAGCAGGCCGCCATAGGAAAAATACCGCAAGACCCCAAGCGCCACCAGACCGCAGAGCGCAATCTGCGCGCCCCCCGCGAGATAGACTTGGGTCAGGCTCACCTCGATCCCATCGAAATTGCGCGCAAGGCTCTGATATTGCCCCGGCGTGATGATCTTATGCGCCGCCCACAGGAAGATGAACCATGCCAACCCCATCCGCAACACCAAGACCGCCAGCGCATCCAGCTTGTCCTGCGGCGACAGATTGATTTTCTCGTGCAATGCCATCTGAACCTATCCCCGTTCCAAACAGCTTCTGGCTAACGGCATAAATTCCCACATTCAAATCACAGCTTGGCGAAGATTGTGTCAGCTGCGCTCAGCCCTGCCACCGTCGCCCATGCGTCTTCCCTATCCGCCGCCCGCCGCCTATGCGCCTTCTCTATCCGCCGCCCGCTGCCGCCGTGGTCCTCGTGTCCTTCATCCTCTGCCGCCGTGGTCCTCCTCTGGCCGTAACCCTTAGCCCTTTGCCATCTGCCGCCCCTTATCCTCCGCTGCGGCAACGGCCTCAGCCCCCATGTGCCGCGCGGCTGTCCTCGGGCGCCTCGTCCCGCTCATGCATGCCGTAATCCCGGATCACGCTGACCACGCGCAGCCGGTAGTCGTCAAACATCACCTCGCGCCCCGCCTTCTGCGCCCCGCGATGCGCCGCCAACTGCCGCCACCGGATCACCGCCGCCTCATCCTCCCAGAACGACAGAGACAAGAGCTTGCCGGGTTGGGTCAAACTCTCAAACCGCTCGACGCTGATAAAGCCGGGGATCGCCTCGGCCAGCGGTCGCATCTTGGCCGCCATCTCCAAATACGGCTCCTTCTGTCCCTCACCGGGGATCACCTCGAATATTACCGCGATCATGTCACGCCCTCCCACTTGGCTGCGCCGTTTCCCTTGGCTGCCAGCCTTAGCCTATTCCCTCGGCTCTCCGCCACGGCTTCCACAGCATCTTGCCCCGGCAATCCGCTTGGGCAGTAAGTCTCAGCCTCCGCGTCTTGCCCCGGCCCGCCGCTTGGATCCCACCGCTCCGCCTCGGCACGTCCCATCATCCCCCTCCGCTCACGAGCTTCAGGAAAACGCGGTCCTCGCGCAACAAAAACCGCTCGCGCTGCGCAAAGGCATAATTCTCGCGCCCCAGCGGATCATCGGCCAGCCGCGCGCGATAGCTCTCATACGCCGCCAGAGAGGGGATGTTATAAATGCCATAGGCCAGCGTGCTGCTGCCTTCATGCGGGGCGTAATAGCCGATCAGATCCGCCCCACAGCGCGGGATCGCCTCACCCCAATTGCGGGCATATTGTGCAAACTCCTCCCTCTTGGTTGGGTCGATATGATAGCGAATCACACAAGTCAGCATGGCACGGAACTCCTTTCCAAATGGTTGCAGCCCGAATCTACCCGATTGCGCGGCGTTAATGCTTCGGCTATCATCGAACTATGAAAACCGGTCCCGACATCGCCCGCATCGCCGCCCTCATCGGCGACCCGGCCCGCGCCAACATCCTCACCGCCTTGATGAGCGGCAAGGCCCTGACCGCCACCGAACTGGCGGCCGAGGCGGGCGTGACCCCACAAACCGCCTCCGCGCATCTGGCGCGCCTTGAAACCGGCGGTCTCGTCATCCAGCGGCGGCAGGGGCGGCACAAATACACCCGCCTCGCCTCGGATGACGTGGCGCATCTGCTTGAAACCCTGATGGGCATTGCCGCCGGTGCTGGCCACCTGCGCACCCGCCCCGGTCCCCGCGACCCGGAATTGCGCCGCGCCCGCGTCTGCTACAACCACCTTGCCGGCGACATGGGCACCCGGATGTATGACAGCCTGCTCGCACGCGGATTTCTCCATCGCGATCACGCGGCCCTCACGCTCACCGACAGCGGCCACCGCTTTATCACGGCGCTCGGGCTCGACCTTGCCACGCTTCCGTCGCCGCGCACGCCCCTGTGCCGCGACTGTCTCGATTGGTCCGAACGCCGCGCCCATCTCGCCGGGCGTCTCGGGCGCGGCCTGCTCTCACATATCGAGCGGGTGGGCTGGGCCCGCCGCATTCCGGACACCCGGATCATCCGCTTCACTCCGGCGGGCGTGTCCGCCTTTGACAGCGCCTTTCCGCAGATTTGAGCTTGTGTACAAAAGCCGTGTACATAATGAACATCCGGTACACAGCGCCCTCGACGCATCACCAGACCAGATTGCACAGCACATAAGTCCAGTCTAATCTCGCGACATGGCGATTCCAGTCGAAACCTTCTTTCTTGCCCCCGAGGCCGAAGGCACGCTTCAGGCGCAGATCCAGCAGATGATCGCGCAGGGCATCCTGTCGGGCCGTTTTCGCAAGGGCGAGAAACTCCCCTCCTCCCGCAAACTCGCCGCGCATTTGGGTGTGAGCCGCATCACCGTGACCCTCGCGCTGACCGAATTACAGGCCAATGACTACCTCGCCTCGCGCGACCGCTCTGGCTACTATGTCTCTGAAAACGCACCAGAACCCCCGGCATTCACGGCCCCCGCGCCGCGCGGCGACACGATTGACTGGTCCCGCGCGCTTGGCCGCCGCTTCACTGGCGGCGACACGCCCGAGAAACCGCAGGATTGGGCGCGCTACCCCTATCCCTTCATCTACGGCCAGACAGACCCGGCGCTCTTTGACCATGCCAACTGGCGCCATTGCGCGCTACAGGCGCTCGGCGCCAAGGATTTTCAGGCCCTGACCGCCGATTACTACGATCAGGACGATCCCAAGCTCATAGAGTTCATCGCCCGCCACACCCTGCCCCGCCGCGGCATCATCGCGCAACCCGATGAAATCCTTGTCACAATGGGCGCCCAGAACGCTTTGTGGCTCACCGCGCAGGTGCTCCTGACCCAACGCCGCACCGCAGCAATCGAGAACCCCTGCTACCACGCCCTTCGCGACATTCTCATGCAATCCCGCTGTCATCTGATGCCGGTGGACGTCGACCGCGATGGCCTGCCGCCCGAAAACCTGCCCGATGAGGCCGACGTGATCTTTACGACGCCCAGCCATCAGGCGCCCACCAATGCCACCATGCCCCTCGCCCGGCGCAAGGCGCTGCTCTCCCGCGCCGCCGAGATGGAGGCGCTGATCGTCGAGGATGATTACGAGTTCGAGGTCTCCTTCCTCCGCGCGCCCCTGCCCGCCCTGAAATCCCTCGATACCGAAGGGCGGGTGATCTATGTCGGCTCCTTCTCCAAGTCGATCTTTCCCGGTCTGCGCCTTGGCTATCTCGTTGGTTCCAAATCATTTATCCGCGAGTGTCGGGCGCTGCGCGCCTCAGTTCTGCGCCATCCGCCGGGCCATATCCAACGCACTGCCGCTTATTTCCTCTCGCTCGGGCATTACGACAGCCTCGTGCGCCGGATGGGTCAAGTCTTTGCCCGCCGCCGCAGCGTGATGGAGAGCGCACTGACCGAACACGGCCTCGACGTCGCCGGGCGCGGCGTCTTTGGCGGATCTTCCATCTGGATGCAGGCCCCCGATCACATCGACATGGGCCTGATTGACAACGCCCTCCGTCAAGCGGGCGTGTTGATTGAGCCGGGTCACCCGTTCTTCCACGGTGCCGACCGGCCCCGCAATTTCTACCGCCTCGCCTATTCTTCGATCCCCTCAGAACGCATCCCGCAAGGAATAGCCCATATCGCTCACGAATTGGCCTTGGCTTCAGAACATAGCTCTTTAGGCTAAACGTATAACATTTATCAATAAAAACAAATATATAGACTAATTTCTTTGTGACACAATCAAGAGCGCCTCTTCTACGAAAATTCATTTTTGATACCATCATTCTCATTTTTAATATATTCTGGTATTATCCTCCACAACCGTCTGGCCCTAGAAGTAAGCCCCTCAGAAGGCTAGTTTCGCCTCAGACACCCATTCAACCGCCACTGTGCGCCCGATCCAGAGGACCCAGCCGATGAAGATGACCACCGAAGAGGCCTTTGTCAAAACCCTGCAACTGCATGGAATCCAACACGCTTTTGGGATCATCGGCTCTGCCATGATGCCGATCTCGGATATTTTCCCCAAGGCCGGAATCACCTTTTGGGACTGCGCACATGAGGGCTCTGCCGGCATGATGGCCGATGGCTACACCCGCGCCACCGGTAAGATGTCGATGATGATCGCCCAGAACGGCCCCGGCATCACAAATTTCGTGACCGCCGTCAAAACCGCCTACTGGAACCATACCCCCCTCCTGCTCGTCACCCCACAGGCGGCCAACAAGACCATCGGTCAGGGTGGCTTCCAAGAGGTCGAACAGATGAAACTGTTCGAAGATATGGTCGCCTATCAGGAAGAGGTGCGCGATCCCACACGCATCGCTGAAACCCTCAACCGTGTGATTCTAAAGGCAAAACGTGCCTCAGCACCGGCCCAGATCAACATCCCCCGCGATTTCTGGACCCAGGTCATCGACATCGAATTGCCCGCCATCGTCGAGTTCGAGCGCCCCTCGGGCGGCGAGACCGCGATTGCCGAGGCGGCCAAACTGCTGACCGAGGCAAAGTTTCCCGTCATCCTCAACGGCGCGGGCGTCGTTTTGGCCGATGGTATCGACGCCTCGCGGCAACTGGCCGAACGGCTCGATGCGCCGGTCTGCGTGGGCTATCAGCACAATGACGCTTTCCCCGGCTCGCACCCGCTTTTCGCCGGTCCCTTGGGCTATAACGGCTCCAAGGCCGGGATGGAGCTGATTTCCCGCGCCGATGTCGTGCTCTGCCTCGGCACTCGCCTCAACCCGTTCTCGACCCTACCGGGCTATGGCATCGACTACTGGCCCAAAGAGGCCAAGATCATTCAGGTCGATATCAACCCCGACCGCATCGGCCTGACCAAGAAAGTGACCGTTGGCATCGTCGGCGACGCCAAAAAGGTCGCGATCTCGATCCTCGCCCACTTGAGCGAGAGTGCAGGCGATACCGACCGCGCAGATCGCAAGGCTTTGATCGCACAGACAAAATCGACATGGGCGCAACAGCTCAGCTCGATGGATCACGAGGATGACGATCCCGGCACAAGCTGGAACGAGCGCGCCCGCGCCGACAAACCCGACTGGATGAGCCCCCGCATGGCCTGGCGCGCGATCCAATCCGCCCTGCCGCGCGAGGCGATCATTTCCTCGGATATCGGCAACAACTGCGCCATCGGCAACGCCTACCCGTCCTTTGAAGAGGGCCGCAAATACCTCGCCCCCGGCCTCTTTGGCCCCTGCGGCTATGGCCTGCCCTCCATCGTTGGCGCGAAAATCGGCCAACCTGACGTGCCGGTCGTGGGATTTGCGGGCGACGGTGCCTTTGGCATCGCGGTCAATGAATTGACCGCAATCGGGCGCGGCGAATGGCCCGCTGTGACGCAGATCGTATTCCGCAATTACCAGTGGGGCGCCGAAAAGCGTAACTCAACCCTTTGGTTTGACGACAATTTCGTCGGAACAGAGTTGGATCAACAGGTCAGCTATGCCGGCATCGCGCAGGCCTGTGGCCTAAAGGGCGTGATTGCCCGCACGATGGAGGAACTGACAGACGCGCTCAACACCGCGATCAAGGACCAGATGGAGCATGGCAAGACCACGCTCATCGAGGCCATGATCAATCAGGAACTGGGCGAGCCCTTCCGCCGTGACGCGATGAAGAAACCCGTGGCCGTCGCGGGGATCGACCCCGCCGACATGCGCGAGCAGCAGGTCTGATCCATGTCGGGACCCGGCGACAGCGATCTTGTTCTGGTCCTGAATGCCGGGTCGTCCTCGATCAAGCTGGCCGTTTTTGACGGCGCACTGACCCAGATCCTGACCGGGATCGCCGATGGTATCGGCGGCCCCGGCACGCTCAAACTGGGCCATGTGAAAACGACCCAAGCCTTCCCCGACCACGCAACAGCCCTGCACGTCATCCTGCAAGTGCTTGAAAATCAAGGATTTCCAATCAGCCGCTTTGCTGCCGCCGCGCATCGTGTGGTGCATGGCGGCACTGCGCTGACCCAACCCACGCGCATCACGCCTGAGGTGCTCAGCGCGATCAAAGCCTGCACGCCGCTCGCCCCCCTCCACAACCCGCACAACATCGCCGCGATCGAGACATTGGCCGCCCTCGCCCCTGATCTACCGCAGGTGGCCTGCTTCGACACCGCCTTTCACGCGAGCAACCCCGAGGTCGCCACCCGCTACGCCCTGCCACCAAGAATCGAGGCGCGCGGCATCCGGCGCTATGGCTTTCACGGCATCTCCTATGCCTCTCTCATCGACAGCCTGCCCGCCCTGACCGGCACGCCGCTGCCCGCACGGCTCTTGGCCTTTCACCTTGGCAACGGCGCGTCGATCTGCGCCATTCGCGACGGAAAATCCATATCGACATCAATGGGATACTCGCCACTTGAGGGGCTGACCATGGGCACCCGCACCGGCATGATCGACGGCAACGCGGTGCTGCGATTGGCCGAGGAGGACGGTATCGCCGCCACCCACCACCTCTTGAACAAGGAAAGCGGGCTGCGCGGCCTCTCGGGCGGCCTCTCGGACATGCGCGCTCTGCTCGCTGATCCATCCCAGGCAAGCGCCTTCGCCGTCGAACATTTCTGTTACTGGGCCATCCGCCACGCCGGATCGCTCATCGCCGCGATGCAGGGGCTGGATGCCGTGGCCTTTACCGGCGGCATCGGCGAAAACGCCGCCCCCGTGCGCGCCCGGATCATGGACGGACTGGCATGGCTCGGGGCACAGATCGACGCCCGCGCCAATGCTACGGGCGAAACCCGCTTGCACGCCCCCAGCTCTGGCATCGCCTGCTGGATCATCCCGGCCCAAGAAGAACGCATGATCGCAGGCGGCGCACAGCGTCTTTTGTCTCGCTAATGAGGTTTCATATCGGGAAAACAGACCTGTAAATTCGGAAATTCCGAGACATGTTTTCAGGAAATGAAAAGAAACGAGAAGATGGTCGCGAATTGGGTTCTCCTGCCATAACGTGACGCCGACGGAGGAAAAGGCCAGCCATGACACATCAGCCCCGCATCGACACCTCGCCGCATGTCTCGGATGAGGTCCGCAAAACCACCTGCTACATGTGCGCCTGTCGCTGTGGGATCAATGTGCATATGAAGGCCGGCCCCGACGGCAAAAAACATGTCGCCTACATCGAAGGCAACCGCGACCACCCGGTGAACAAGGGCGTGCTCTGTGCCAAGGGCTCGGCAGGTATCATGCAGGTCAACGCCCCCTCACGCCTGCGCGCTCCACTCAAGCGGGTCGGCCCGCGCGGCTCCGGCGAATTCGTGGAAATATCCTGGGATGAGGCGCTGCAAATCGCCTGCGACTGGCTCGAACCGATCCGCCATGAGGACCCATCAAAGCTGGCCTTCTTCACTGGCCGCGACCAATCGCAGTCTTTCACAAGCTTCTGGGCGCAGAATTTCGGCACCCCCAACTATGCAGCACACGGCGGCTTTTGCTCGGTCAATATGGCTGCGGCGGGCATCTACACCATGGGCGGCGCCTTCTGGGAATTCGGCCAGCCGGATTGGGACCATACCAAGCTATTCATGCTCTTCGGCGTGGCAGAGGATCACGATTCAAACCCGATCAAGATGGGCATTGGCCGGATCAAGGCGCGTGGCGCGCGCGTCATTGGCGTGAACCCGATCCGCTCGGGCTATAATGCCGTGGCCGATGATTGGGTGGGCATAACCCCCGGAACCGATGGGCTTTTCATCCTGTCACTCATTCACGAACTCATGCGCGCAGGCAAGATCGACCTCGATTATCTCGCCCGCTACACCAATGCGCCGGTCCTGGTGAATGCCGATTCCGCCTCGCCCGATCATGGCCTCTTCCTGCGCGACACCGATGGCAAACCTCTGGTGATCGACCGCGAGACGGGCCAGCTCACGGCCTTCGACAAACCCGGTGTGCGCCCCGATCTCAGCGCCACATACGATTCCGATGGCATCACGCATCGCCCGGTGATGCACCTCATGGCCGAGCGCTATCTCGATCCGCAATACGCGCCCGAAGCGGTGGCCGAGCGTTGCGGCATCACCCCCGACAAAATCCGCCGCATCGCCGCCGAAATCGCGCGTGTGGCTTTCGAGGAGGAGATCGCCCTAGATCACGAATGGACCGATTTCCGCGGCGAAACCCATAAGACAATGATTGGGCGGCCCGTCAGCTTTCACGCCATGCGCGGGATTTCGGCCCATTCCAACGGTTTCCAGACCTGCCGCGCCTTGCACGTACTGCAAATCCTGCTCGGCACGATCGAGGTGCCCGGTGGTTTCCGCTTCAAACCGCCCTATCCGAAACCCGTCAGCGCACATCCCAAACCGCATTGCGGCGTGCAGCCTGATTGCCCGCTCGACGGACCGCATCTGGGCTTCGTGCGCGGTCCCGAAGATCTGGCGCTCAAGCCAGACGGCACGCCGGCCCGCATAGACAAGGCGTTCACATGGGAAAACCCGATGTCCAGCCACGGGCTGATGCATATGGTGATTTCCAACGCCCACGCGGGGGATCCCTACAAAATCGACACGCTCTTCATGTATATGGCCAACATGTCCTGGAACTCATCCATGAACACGAGCGGTGTGATGGACATGCTGACGGACACCGACGAAACGGGTGAATACGTCATTCCCCGCATCATCTATTCGGATGCCTATAGCTCGGAAATGGTTGCCTATGCCGATCTGATCCTGCCTGATACGACCTATCTGGAGCGGCATGACTGCATTTCGCTGCTTGATCGCCCCATATGCGAAGCGGATGCAGCCGCCGATGCGATACGCTGGCCTGTGATCGCCCCTGACCGTGATGTGCGCGGCTTTCAGACCGTCCTTGTGCAACTGGCCAATAAGCTGAAGCTGCCCGGCTTCACCACTGAGGATGGCTCGGCGAAATACGCCGATTACGCCGATTACATTGTCAACCACGAGCGAAAACCGGGAATTGGCCCACTCGCAGGCTTTCGCGGCGATGGAACCGAGACCGGGCGCGGCGCACCCAATCCCGCGCAGCTTGACCGCTATATCGAGAACGGGGGTTTCTATGTCAGCCATATTCCTGAGGGGGCGAATTACTACAAACCGTGGAATATGGCCTATCAGGATTGGGCAGTCGGCATGGGACTCTTTGACACGCCGCAGCCCTATGTCTTTGATATTTATGTTGAAACGCTGCGCAGATTCCAGCTTGCCGCTGAGGGTCATGGCGACCGTCAACCGCCCGACCACCTGCGCGAACGGATCAAGTCCACGCTCGATCCCCTGCCAATCTGGTATCCGCCGTTTGAAGACGACAGCGTCAGTACGGATGAATTCCCGGTCCATGCTCTGACCCAACGCCCGATGGCGATGTATCACTCATGGGGCACGCAGAACGCATGGCTGCGCCAGATCCACGGGCATAACCCACTCTATTTACCCACGAAAATCTGGCAACAGCACGGTTTCACCGACGGCGATTGGGCACGCGTCACGTCTGCTCATGGCGAAATCACTGTGCCGGTCGCCCACATGGCCGCGCTCAATGAGAATACCGTCTGGACATGGAACGCCATCGGCAAACGAAAAGGCGCTTGGGCTCTAAGTGAGGATGCCCCAGAGGCCACCCGTGGCTTTCTACTCAACCACCTCATCCATGAGCTTTTGCCACCCAAGGGCGACGGGTTGCGCTGGTCGAATTCTGACCCGATCACCGGACAGGCCGCATGGTTTGACCTGCGGGTCAAGATCACCAGGACCGACACCCCATCAGAGGCGAAGCCCATCTTCGCCCCACTCAAATCCCCCGTTCCCCAAGGGCCCTCACATCTTGAATGGAAGGTTGGCAAATGAGCGGAAAAACCCTGACATTGCTCGCAATTCTGACTTTTGTCGCGGTGACGGTCGGATCATTCGTCTGGTTCATTGTCACATGGGATAAGGCCAAGGAAGAACCGGTCACTCTGATTGCACCGGCATATACCATTGAGGAGCGCATCACATGACCTCGCTTCCAAAATCGACACAGCGCAAGATGGGCCTCGTGATCGACCTCGACACCTGCGTAGGTTGTCATGCCTGTGTCGTGTCCTGCAAGGGCTGGAATACCGAAAACTACGGTGCTCCGCTGAGCGATCAGCAGCCCTACGGAGCTGACCCCTCGGGCACCTTCCTCAACCGCGTGCACAGCTACGAGGTGCAGCCGTTGGCAACCTCGACGATGCCGCACCCTGCCGCACAATTGATCCACTTCCCCAAGTCTTGCCTGCATTGCGAGGACGCGCCCTGCGTCACGGTTTGCCCGACAGGGGCCAGCTATAAGCGGGTGGAGGATGGGATCGTTCTGGTCAACGAAACCGATTGCATCGGTTGTGGCCTATGTGCCTGGGCCTGCCCCTACGGCGCGCGCGAAATGGACGCGGCCGAAGGGGTAATGAAGAAATGCACCCTTTGCGTCGACCGCATCTATAACGAAAACCTCCCCGAGGTGGACCGCGTGCCCGCCTGCGTGCGCACCTGCCCTGCGGGTGCCCGGCATTTCGGCGATTTCGCGGATCCTGAGAGCAATGTGTCGAAATTAACCGCAGAGCGCGGTGGGATCGATCTCATGCCCGAGCAGGCCACCAAACCGGTCAACAAATACTTACCGCCGCGCCTCAAGGATCAGCTCGATCAGCCTAAACCAGTCGGCGAAATCGACGTTCTCGCCCCCTTTCTCGCCCCTGTAATCCAAGAACCCAAGGGCTTTCTTGGATGGCTCGACAAGACCTTGGAGAAGCTCTGATGCACCCCGCACCATCCGTCATCGTCTTCACCACGCTCTCTGGGTTGGGTTTTGGCCTACTTGTCTGGCTTGGTTTAGGCCTGCCTGCCGTTTCAGGCTGGGTGGCCTTTGTTTTCTTCGTCATTGCCTATGCTCTTGCCGTTGGCGGCCTGATGGCCTCGACATTTCACCTCGGCCACCCTGAACGAGCCTGGAAGGCCTTTAGCCAATGGCGTTCCAGCTGGCTCAGCCGAGAAGGCGTCTGTGCGGTTGCCGCTCTCTTGGTCATGGGGGTCTATGCGGCGGGATTGGTGTTTTTTGACATCCGGCTTGCGGTGGTGGGCTTGATCGGGGCGCTCCTTTCGGTGGCGACTGTTTTCACGACCTCGATGATCTACGCGCAACTCACGACCGTTCCGCGCTGGAAAACCCCCCTGACGCCCGCGTTGTTGATTGCGATTTCTTTGGCAGGCGGTGCGCTCTTGGCAGGTCAAGTCAGCGCCGCCTTGGTTCTCATCCCCGTTGCCGGTGTGCTGCAAATTCTATGGTGGGTTCGTGGCGACGGGGCCTTTGGGCAAAGTGGTACGACCATGGCTACAGCCACTGGCTTAGGTCAAATCGGCCAAGTCCGCGCGTTTGAGGCGCCGCACACCGGACCCAATTACCTATTGCGCGAACTTGTGTTTCAGGTGGGGCGCAAACATTCGCTAAAGCTACGCGGTATCGCCTTCGGCCTTGGCTACGCACTGCCCGTGCTGCTGTTGCTCGCGCCTTTCACTCATATATTAGCCCTCATCGCAGTGATCGCCCACGTCGCTGGTATCGCCGCGTCGCGTTGGCTGTTCTTCGCCGAGGCAGAGCATGTCGTGGGCCTCTATTACGGGAAACGCTAGGGCGCGGGCGCGTTAGCGCCCGGTGCTCCATTCTTCGTCGACAGACTCTCCTCGCCCATGCCAGAACCGTTTCCACCGCGCGCGGATGGCCCAAAATAGTGCGGCCAAAAGGATCAAGATCACAATCTTGACCCAAGGAATGATCTGCACGTCCGGGCCCTCAACGGCCCAGATCGTGACGGCGTTGGGATAGATCGAAAAGAATTCGTTACGCCATCCATAATGGCGCACCACGACCCATTGCGCATTCTCGGCGTTCTTCTTTGACATCATGTCTGACGCCTGCGCCTGCAAGTTCGATGTATCGAACTTGAAATAGGGTGGCCAGCCCCAGCCAGTATCCTCATTGCGATAGATCATGGGCTTGTCATTGGCGCGAAAGGTCTGGATGAAAAACACATCCCGCTCCGCAACATCCGTGCGCTCACCAGTATCGGCATTGGACCAAAAGAGCGAGTTATCGCCCGGATTGACCCGCTTTTCATAGGTGTCTGTGATCCGCACCACGTCATGCTGTGGCAACGTATAATGCAGAAACGCAATCAACACGGTCCAGAACAGACCCCAGAACACCCATTTGACATAGACCATATCCGGCTCCTTACCTGAAATTCGTCATATAGATGACGACAGCCACCGTCGTCACCGGAACGATATAGACCAGCAATATCAGACGCCGCCGCAGGGAGTGCTGATATTGGATCATTCCTGCCTCTATATAGGCCTCACGATCACCCGGACGACCGGCCTCTTCCCAATCATGCTCCATTTTCTGGCGGCGCTGCGATCGCGAGTACCACGATATCCCCAGATAGAGCAGCGTCAGCACGATCAGCCCAAAAATCAGCAATCGCATCAACGCCAGCATAACAGTCTTCCCTTTTGGTTTCCGCAGATCAAGCCACGCTCTGCATAACTCAGAATCATGCTAGGCTGCACCCCGTATCCCTCAAATAATGAAAGGACTACCCCATGTGTGACGCCTGTATCATCAACGCAGTCAAAGACCGGATGCTGTCTCGCCGCGCTTTCTTTAGCACGGCCGCGGCATCCGGTGCGGCTGCGGCCCTCACAACCGGGGGCACAACTCGTGCGATGGCCTCAGGTCATTCCTCGGTCGAGGATCTGACCCATGCCTATGACGCCAGTTTCCCGACCTATTTCGGCGCGCCCGGCATCTCAACCGAGCAGACTTTCAACTTCGCCGAACATGGCTTCAATCTTATGACGTTGACGATCAACGAACATACCGGCACCCATGTGGATGCGCCGCTGCATTTCTCTGCGGACGGCGCCTCGGTCGATGAAATCCCGGTGGGAGATCTGGTGGCCCCGCTCTGTGTCGTGGATATCGCGGCGCGCGCGGCTAACGACGCCGACACGCTGCTGACACCTGACGATCTCAAAGCCTGGATTGCAACGCATGGGCCGATCCCGGATGGGGCCTGTGTGGCGCTCCATTCTGGCTGGGGATCCAAGACCGGAACCGAGGCCTTCCGCGGCTTTGACGGCGAAAAGCAACATTACCCCGGCTTTCATATCGAGTCGGCGCAGATGCTGATTGAGGAGACCGGCGCACGTTCGATTGCCAGCGATACGCTCTCGCTCGACCATGGGCCCTCGGCAGATTTTGCCACCCATTATGCTTGGCTCCCCACCGGCCGGTTTGGCATCGAATGTCTGGCCAACCTGGATAAGGTACCCGCGGCCGGGGCGACGATTGTGATCGGAGCGCCCAAACATCGCGGTGGTTCGGGCGGACCGGCACGAATTTTCGCCCTGATATAAAGTCTGGCGGCCCCGGCAAGCTTTCTCCGGGGCCAAAGTCTTGACGACCGTAGGACATGACGGTTCAAAACGGTTTCATTGACAACGATGTAGGTCGTCATAGGATTGATGCGCGGCGTGTTGGTTCCTAGACGCAGGTCTGGCTCGGCGTGGCCCCGCCCGCCATCAAAAAAGTTTACGGGATACACCCCTACTCCAATGCCCGGTGGAAAAGAGAACCATTTCGCTCTTTCCCAAATCCGAAAGAGACGCACCACTTTTGTGGCCGAAGATCAAGACACCGACATTAAGAAGTCTATCAGGACAAACGCCTCTATCCCTTTGCTGGACGTGTCGATCAGAACGCCTGTCCAAGCAACGCAGACCACAAAGGTGGTACGCAACGGATTGATTTAGGGCGGTGCCTCATCATCGAACCCTATCAGCAGCCGTACAAACTTAAATCCGAACTCATCTGCTTGTTGACTGCAAGCAATCTACTTGAACATCGGCATCAATGCGGCTGGCTTGCGTGAGTCAAGTGCGAGACCGCGCTCTCACTCAATCGAGAGAAATTGCGGCAGACAGACGTGTCGCTCGATCTGTATCGCCGATACAAAAAACGGGCCCTAAGGCCCGTTCTTATTCTGTGCATCTCACGTGCCTCTTGGCAGCGCAGAGATGTATTAGTTGGTGGTTGTGGTCGTGCTGGAGCTATCGTCCGAGCCCCCAGCTACAGCCCCAATAATGATCGCGCCAACAACGATAGCTGTAGCCGTTGCCGCAGTCACACCAAGACCCGGAGTCGTCGACTCGCTTTGGGTCGACACAAAGGGGTCAGCATTCACTTTTGCGTCGTCAGCGAACACAGGGGCAGCCGCAGAGCATGCAATTGCAGCCGCAGCAACAAACATCGAAATCTTGTTCATACCATTCTCCTATCCATAATGGACCATAACGCCCTACAAGGACTTGGTCCGGTTATGCCATACCTCATGGTTCAATGGAACCAATAATTGCAGCCACAACGCAATCTCGCTGGATCGGCGCAAACTTGCCACGTTTTGGATGATTTTTAGGCAGTTTCAACTCACTACCATCGCCATTGCAGCGATTTCCGCCGCTCCGGCACTGCTGGCGGAGCAGTCACCCCGCGATTCGAGCCAAAGACAATAGGCCGCCATGCGCCAGTGATACCAGGGCGCAAGGGACAGGTAGCGAGGGACCAGATCCTGATCAGGATAGCTCAAGAGGAATGTCTCTCGTTCGGTTTCTGTAAGAGGCTGTTGGCGATACGCCAGTTGCATCGCGGGTGACAAAAAGAGCGCGAGGTCTTCACAGGGATCGCCCAATGCCGGACATTGCCAGTCGATCAGCCGCCATGCGCCTTGCATGCCAACAATATTCCCCGGAACCGGGTCACCATGCAGAAAAGAGAGCCTTCCGGATGGTTGAACGGCACCTTTTGGCCTGAGACCCAAGAGACTCTGCGCACGGAATTGAGGGCAAAGAGCGAGGATACTCTTGGTCTGATGTTCAATTTCGCCACTTCCATCAGGTGTGATGCGGAGATGAGGGGGGCCGGTCACGCAATGAACACGGTACAAGAGTTCCGCAATTTGTAACGGCCCGTCCTGCCATGTCCGGCCGGGCACATGCTCATAGATCAGGCAATGCCCATGGTCGGTCGGAAAATCATCGACATAAGCTGGAGCAAGGTCTCGGCCAGCGAGATGCCGCAAGGCCGCCACCTCTCCATCCGGATCATTCGGAAACAAGGGGTTGTGTCCACCGGGGCTAAACAGTTTGACGACAATGCATTGGTCGTGGGATTCCACTTTCCAACTCCTGTTCGTTCGCCCACCGACCAATTGGGTCCAAGCCGCGGCTGCGACATCAAAGCCCCGGCCTTTCAGCGCCCGCAACAAGTCTGTCTGTGTCTCGATTGCCGAACCGAACGGCATGGTGTGTCACCTGTTGCAGGGAAATGGGTCGAGTGACGCTAGAGGGATTGGGCCCATTCGACAAGTCCAGGATTACTGAGAACTCGGACGCAGGCCTAGAACTTGGTCTGGTGAAATCCGCTGCCCGCTTTCGAGTACCAAAACTGCCTCACCAGCCTCGAATTGGGCCTCAACGATGCGGCTAGGCACACGCGCGTTATGCCGGGCGATGATGTCGTCATTCACCAGCGAGTGGACCGAAAGAGCGTAGTCCCCATGGGCGAGGGGCAGACCTATAGGATCAAGCCCAGCCCACAAAACCTGTCCGGAGGTGGTCGGGATGGGTTGTCGATTAACAATAATGCCTTGGGCGTTGGTTGCCACAATCTCGGCCGCTTCTGCTTGCGGGTCAACCGTAGCCAAGAGCGAAACTGGCTCACCGCTAAAGGTGACGGGCAGCTCTGAGAGCGCCTCCATCCCGATCCAACCAGATACCTGTGACAGACCCTGCGCGCCAATCCGCGCGCCCAGATCAGTAAGGAGATCGTTGGTGAGGACCTGCTGCTCGACCGTCGAGAATGTCGCCAGCTGCACAGCGAAATCCGACGACTCAATGGGGTTGAGCGGATCCTGATTGCGCAACTGAGTTGTGAGCATTTTGAGAAAGGTTTCAAAATCGGTGCTGAAGCCACCAGTCGCTTTCTCAAGGGAATTGTCCGAGGTTGTCGCGCCGCGCTGTAGAGCGCCCGCCTCGAAGCTGGGTTGACTGGCAGACGTCACGTCCATCTAGGTTTCCTTTATATCAGAACATCAAGCCGCTCTCCGTGCATTGACTGCGGAGAGGCCAAGGGAATTGCGGCAGCCCCTGAGGCAGTATCGAACTGAACCGATTCCTGAGCAGGGTCTCGTCGGTGGTGCAACTTAGTATTGGAGCCGTTGGCCGAGTCTTGGCCGCCAAATGAGAAATGCGTGCGCTCATATCCGACGTCGAGGAGGGCGCGGGCCAGAGTATCAATATGGCGTCGCAAGAGATCGAGAGTTTCCGGTCGATCGGCCAAAAGGTTGACAGTCATCACGCCATCTTGAGATGACAGTTTCAGACGTATCCCGCCCATTTCATCGGGGGACAAAAGCAATTCTACCGAGCGTTCACCATCCCCTGATTGATGCACAGCGGTCGCGATGTGCTGCGCAAGAGCCGAAGGCAACTCCGAACGATGCCACAGAGCACTGTTTCGGAACATGCTGGGGTTCTCTTGTGATGTCGCCACAGGGAATTCCGAACCCATGACATCATTCTGACCGTCCTGACCGATTTCAACATCAAGGTTCAGGACAAGGTCCACAAGACCGTCAGTCAGTATTTCATGGTTCTGGCTAAGGGGAAATCTGATCTCAGGTCGCGAGACGGCGCGTGTCGGATCAAACAAGTCAGGATAAACGCGCTCAACACTATATGCGTTCCTTGCCAGCCCGGCGTCGCGAGAACTCAGGTCTTCATGGACCGACTTTGACGCAGATGCGGTTAGACCCAAGGCGATCACCCTCTCTTGCATGATAGCCGGAGCGTTATGAACAACGTCGGGCATCTCTTGCACAGTCGCGGCACCGGTGGCCTTGCCTGGAATAATCGGTGCCTCGGGAGCTATCAGGATCTTTCCCGCGACATCTATGGTCTGGCGCACATGGGTCTTCTGTCCGAGATCGCGCCCCTGATCCAGAGATGACAGCCCGTCCGGCCCATCTGGTAAAGCCACAGAGTGTTTTCCCCCCAGTCGCGAAATTGCACCATCGGGGACCACAGGGTCCAAACTTTCGTCAAGGCCATTCAGAACCGGCACCCTCCCACCGTCGGACGCCATGATAAGCGCCTTGTTAACCCCTGCCGCCGCTTCTGGCCGTGCGTACGTGGTCAATTGCTCATCAAACTCTCCATCAAAACCGTGGGTCTTGGGAAACTCCGGCACATCATCCAATGGCACCAAGACATGTTCCGCCCCGCTATCCTGCCGCCCCTCATCGAGGCCCACCGATGAGGACATCAAGATGTCTTTGGTCGAAACGGTTTCTGGCCGCCCACTCTGCATCGCCTCTGATAGCGAGACATCTAATTCTGGTGTGTCACTCTCAATCAATGTCGTCGCCTCGTCGTCACTGATGTCATCGCGAGACAAATCATGAACTTTCTCGAACACTTCTCCAAAATCCTGCGGCGCACGCGCAGCATCGGACGATTTAGTCTCAATGCCCCTCACGGTCATCGGCGGCGCAGACGTCCGCGTGTTGGAGTGCATTGGCCCAGTGGAAAGTGATTCGAACATCTGCGCCCTCCAGTTGTCTGTGACCATGTCCCTGAATATGGCGAAACCGGTTACTGCTTCTTTACCGATTTCGAGTCTTCTGGTGATTAGTTCGATCAATTTGAGGAATACCCATGCCCAACCCAGTATCGTTACCGTCGGGAATAAGGGGTTCAGACACCCCCCTCAAAAACCCGACCCGCATCGTCGCAGAGCGCCTGGAAGCCAGCTTTCTGGCAGAGATGTTCAAGTTTGGAGGACTCGAACCAAAAGAAAGCAGCTTTGCTGGCAGCACTGGAGAATCACAGTTTGCTTCCTTCCATCGAGAGGCATTGGCACGCGAGATGGTCAAAGCAGGCGGTATCGGACTGGCGGACGTCTTTTTTCAGTCCATGATGGAGCGCTCCAATGGCTCATGAAATTGAAGCCCAGATTATCACTGATCTCGATGCGATTCTGGAAGACGAGCGCAACGCGCTGCTGGCGAGTGATATTGCAAGGATCACCGCGCTCATTCCAGAAAAGGAACGCCTGATTGAACGTCTCAATGCGCTCGACCATCAACCGGTCAATGCATTGAACAGCCTCCAGAAAAAGCTGTCGCGCAATCAGGACCTGCTCAACGGCACCTTACAAGGTATTCGAACCGTCGCCGCGCGGCTCGCAGCTCACCGCAGCATTCGCCGCTCGACGGAGACATACGACCAACATGGCCGCAAATTCTGTATCCGCGGCGAGGTCGTCCATACCATCGAAAAACGCGCCTAGGCAGGGTTCGTTAAAATTCGCCGCTTATCTCATGCCGCGTTTAGCACTCCATTAGGACCTTGGCGGCACTCTCGGTCTTGCATCCACACCGGATGGCGCAGACGGATCATACCCTTCGCTGCACATGTCAGAATGACATCAGACCGCTCCCGATACGGGCGTGGGACATTAAATGGCGAAAAGCGTCAAAATCAAAGGGAACATACAATGTCAAGTATTCTGACCAACAACAGTGCCATGGTGGCGCTTCAAACCCTGCAATCGGTCAACTCGAATCTAGCCAAGACGCAGGATATGATCTCAACAGGCAAAGCTGTTGCGACGGCCAAAGATAACTCGGCGATCTTTGCAATTTCCAAGGTGATGGAATCCGACGTCAGTGGCTTCAAGGCCGTCTCTGACGCCTTGTCCTTGGGTGAATCGACCGTGGCCGTTGCCTCTGCCGGAGCGGAACAAATCACCAATATTCTCAATGACATCAAGGAAAAGGTCGTTGCCGCTACCGGTGAAAACGTCGATCATGCCAAAATACAGAACGATGTTGATGAACTGGTCAATCAGGTCAATTCGATCATTGGCGCGTCTCAGTTCAACGGGGCGAACCTGCTCGACACGGCAGGCAATGCTGGCATTACGGTGCTGTCCTCGCTTGATCGGGACGCGACTGGAACGGTAACAGCATCGAATATCTCCGTGGCGTCCGTCGATTTCGAGACCAACCTTGACCTGAGCAATATTGACGTGTCGAGCGCAACTGCAGCAGACAGTTCGCTGGCTGCGATCGAAGTCCATATCCAGACGGCCGTTGACGGGGCAGCCGCCCTTGGCGCTTCGGCGCGACGGATATCTGATCAGAACGAGTTTGTCAGCAAAGTCACGGACGCCATGAAGTCCGGAATCGGCGCACTGGTCGATGCCGATCTGGAAGAGGCCTCGGCGCGTCTTCAGGCTCTTCAGGTACAGCAGCAGTTGGCAACCCAATCCCTGTCCATTGCCAATCAGGCACCACAGGCGATCCTCTCGCTGTTCAGAAACTAAGCTCAACTGGGGGCGCCCTCAGGGCCCCCCAACCTCCGCTCAGTGACAGACCGCCTACTTGAAAGGACATGACGTGAACGCGACCCAGCTGGCGCAGACCGCCTATCGAAACCAAGCGCAGACCATTCGGACTGAGCGAGGGCTGGAGTACGACGCCTTTGCCCGGATAACGCATCGCCTCGGCTTAGCTGCAGCCAAGGGTCGTGAGGATATTCACAACCTTGCCGCAGCGCTACATGACAACCGGCGCCTTTGGACAATTCTAGCGACAGACGTCGCAGATCCGGAAAACCCCTTGCCACAAGAATTGCGCGCGAGAATTGTCTATCTGGCGCAGTTTTCGCACCATCACAGCACTATGGTGCTCAATGGCGACGCGTCTATCCAGCCTCTCATCGACATCAATACAGCCATGATGCGCGGGCTGAGTAACAGGCAGATCGTATAATGAGCGGTCTTGTACTGAAGCTTGGTCCCAAAGAGCGCGTGCTGATCAACGGAGCGGTGGTTGAAAACGGGGATCGTCGCTCGCGTTTGTCAATTATGACCCCGAACGCACATATTTTGCGCCTGCGTGACGCAATACACCCTGAAAGTGCGACCACGCCGGTGCGTCGGGCATGCTATGTCACACAGCTTCTCCTGTCAGGAGACGGCGATCCGCAACAGGCGCGTCGCCAACTCTTGCGACACATTGAGGAGCTAAGTCAGGTCCTGCGCGATTCCGACAGTCGAATCCAGCTGACACTCGCAACAAGAGCCCTGTTAGGCGGGGAGTATTATCAATGTCTCAAGGCCCTTCGTAGACTAATTCCACGAGAAGAACGGCTATTGGCGCATCGAATGTCATGAACTTTGCGCCGGTTCTTCCCCTGAGCGGATTGTCAGGATGGGCACTCTTGGCTCGCACCTTTGAGCGCCAGTCAGATCTCTTCAATAAATCCCCGCAGATTGTTCGGGATACAGACTATTTCGAGCAAACCATCGGCAAGATCACCACCGCTGAGGATCTCGTGTCTGACCGCCGCTTGTTGCGGGTCGCGCTTGGGGCATTCGGGCTTCAGGAGGACATCGACAGCCGTGCCTTCATCCGCGCTATCCTTGAGGGCGGCACGATCAACGAGGATTCATTGGCCAATCGCCTCGCCGATGATCGCTATAAACAGCTGGCCGAAGCCTTTGCATTTGCAGATCGCCCCATCCCTCGCACTCAATTGTCCGCTTTCGGCTCCGAGATCACTGAAAAATTTCGCCGCAGGGAGTTTGAGGTGGCGGTCGGTGATCAGGATCAATCCCTACGCCTCGCCCTGAACGCGCGGCGCGAGTTAGGTGATATCGCAGGCGACGATGCGGCAGAGGATACGCGGTGGTTCCGTATTCTTGGAAATACCCCGCTGCGCCGCGTATTCGAGGTGGCGCTAGGATTACCTGAGAGTTTTGCACAAGCGGATCTGGATCGACAGTTGGACGAGATAAAATCTCGGGCGGCGCGCCAATTGAACATCGGTTCGCTATCAGACCTTGCCGACACAGATGTTCAGGAACAATTGCTCCGGCGTTTTTTACTGCGTGATCAGATGGCGAGCATCAACGTGCAATCATCACAGTCCATCGCGCTGACCCTGCTGCAATCGGTCCCTCCCCGATCTTGAGTCGCAGACCGTGAGGTGGGTTTCACAGGTCAGGTCCAAACGTCATTTCAAATTTCCCATTGCAATTGTAAGGACATGACGGCCCTATAGCCCTATGATCTGGCGCAGCCTGAAGCCGAAAAGGTCTTTCGACTTTCTCGAAAACAGTCTCTGCGTCTACACAGAAGGAAAGTTAAATGCGCTGCGTCTTTATCAACATTCGCTGCAAACCGGGGCATTCGTACCGCGTTGCTGAGGCGATTGCATTGCGCGAGATTCATTCAGAGCTTTATTCCACGTCCGGCCCGTTTGACCTTTTGATGAAGCTTTACGTTCCCGAGAGTGAGGATATCGGGAAATACATCAACGATAACGTGCTCGATATCGCAGGCATCGAAAGAACCGAAACGACCCTGACATTCAAGGCCTTCTAGCTGAGGATCTCGAACCGCGTGACATCGACCAACCCACGATCGGTGATCTTGAGTGCCGGAATGACCGGTAGCGCCAGAAACGCCAGTTGCAAAAACGGCTCTTGCAACGTGACCCCCAGGGATTTAGCCGCCGCGCGCAAACCAATGAGCCTATCACGCACGAGTTCGAAGCGCTCAAGGCTCATCAGCCCAGCCATGGGCAACGCCAGTTCTGCACGCACCTGCCCCCCCTCGACGACTACAAAACCACCTTCTATTTTTCCGAGTCGGTTCACGGCAACAGCCATGTCCGCATAATCAACGCCAACACAAACGATATTGTGATGATCGTGACAGACAGTCGAGGCAATTGCCCCGGCCTGCAAGCCAAAACCCTGCACAAATCCTGTTGCGATGTTGCCATTCTTTCCGTGCCGCTCGACAACCGCAATCCGTACCAGGTCCCGCGCGACGTCTGGACACTTGTCACCATTCTGCGGGGCGATTTCTTCGTGCAGATGCTCCGTCAGAATTTTGCCATTCAAGATACCGATCACATCGGTTTCGGCCCGATTGCCCGCGTGACGAAAATCCTCTGGCCGAACTTTGGGAGCATTTACAGAGTTCCGCCCGATTGGTGGTATCTCGTAACGCGCGGCGAATGTACTGGCATCGGCCACTCGACCACCGCAGAGCACCAATCGCACATCGCACGCCTCCAACGTCCCAACGGCTACGATATCGGCACGTCGCCCCGGCGCAATCAAACCGCGATCTTTTAGCCCAAATGCTTCTGCTCCGGACAGCGACGCCGCACGATAGGTTGCCAATGGGGAAGATCCGAGCGCGATCAAACGTCGGATCATGTGATCGAGATGCCCTTCTTCGGCGATATCGAGCGGGTTGCGGTCATCCGTACACAGGCACATGTAGGGGGCTGTGACATCCGTCAATAGCGCTTGTAGAGCATCCAGATCCTTGCTGACCGAGCCCTCGCGGATCAGAATGCGCATGCCGCGCTGCAGTTTCTCGCGCGCCTCCTCTGGCGTTGTCGCCTCATGTTCGGTGCGAATGCCGGCCGAACAGTAGGCGTTGAGATCGCGACCCGAGAGCTGCGGACAATGTCCGTCGACATGCGCCCCTTCAAACAACCGCAGTTTGGCCATCATGCCCGGATCACGGTGGATGACGCCCGGGTAATTCATCACCTCGGCCAACCCGATGCCAGAACGATGACCCATCACAGAGCAGAGATCCTCTGCCGCAATTTCGGCGCCAGAGGTTTCCATATCCGTCGAGGGCACACAGGACGACAATTGAACCCGAATATCCATCAAGGTTTGCTCGGAGGCGGCTTGAAAATAGCGAATTCCGTCGAGGCCCAATACATTGGCGATCTCGTGCGGGTCACAAATAGCCGTGGTCACCCCACGCGGCGTGACACAACGGTCGAATTCATAAGGTGTGACCAGCGAACTTTCGATGTGCAGATGTGTGTCGATAAAGCCCGGCACAAGGATGAGGCCTGAAACGTCGATCACAGCGCACCCTTCATAGGCGGCCCCGATGCCCACGATGGTATTGCCGCAGACCGCGACATCACCGGGGATCAAATCCCCCGTGACGAGGTCAAGCACCTGCGCCCCACGCAGCACCAGATCAGCGGGGTCATCACCCAGCCCCTGTGCGATCCGTTGTTCGAGATCTGACATGTTTACGCCCCCCGCGACATGCAGCGAGTGTCGCGCGGAGGGTAGCCAAGAGCAAGCCCATTGAGCCAAAATCATCGACCACGGGCTTGCCGTCAGAGGATGATCACTCGGTCTTCGCCGCTTGCTTTTCGAGCTTCATTTCGGGTTTGCACGCCATGCCGTTGTAGCGGCCGACCAACGATTCGTTACGGCGCTGATAGGCACGAGCCTCGTCGCCCGCAGCCCCCTTGAGATCCATAAAGAACCAAGGAACAAGAAGGAAAGCACCCGCTGTCCCGGCAACGATGTTCTGCGTGGTTTTGGCCTGCTGCTCTTTGATGAGGCCTTGAATAGCATGGGTATTGGCCGTGATCTCGGTGCGCAACTGGGAGCAAGAGAGCGCGCCGTCGCCGGACTGAATTTCGTCAACAGGATCGGGGGCACGACCACCACAACCGCTCAACACGACAATGGACAGGAGGGCAGGAGCTAACAACTGGTTCATCTGATTACCTTTTAACAGAGTGTTCGCGTCAGTACCCGGCTCCTAAGACGATGAAAAGCAGCAATTTCACTTTAGCCTCGCCGACGCTTGCGGCGCCCACCATCGCTTCCATCTCCATGGGTGTTGAAACTCGGATTTGGCAAGGTCACGATCTTGGCCAATTCGGGAAACGGGTCGGTCTTGTGTGGGATCGCGTTTGCCGCAACAAAATGCTCTTGGAATTTCGGCTCGATGGCGGTCTCGACCTTGGTGATCTGGCCCACCACGCGCTCAATCTCGCGCCGGGCCGCAACATTGCAGAGCGCGATGCGCGCCCCGGTGCCCGCTGCATTGCCCGCCGATGTCACCTTGTCGAGCGGTACATCGGGGATCATGCCAAGCACCATCGCATGTAGCGGCGAGATATGCGCTCCAAATGCCCCAGCCAGAACCACCCGGTCTACCTTGTCCACACCGCGCTCATCCATCAAGAGGCGCGCGCCGGCGTAAAGCGCAGATTTGGCGAGCTGGATCGCTCGTATATCGCCTTGGGTTACGGTAATGACCGGACCGCCCGTGGCACTCCCATCGTGGACCAAATAAGAATGGGTGCGGCCGTCTTCGATCATCCGCGCGGTGCCCGTGGCCGCCGCCGATCCGATCAGACCGGAATCGTCCAAGAGACCGGCCATCCGCATTTCGGCAACCGCCTCGATGATGCCGGAGCCGCAAATGCCGGTGATACCGCCGTCGCCCACCTCTTCGGTGAAACCATCGTCATCCGACCATTTGTCAGATCCGATAACCCGAAACCTTGGTTCCTTGGTCACGGGATCAATGCGGATAGCCTCAATCGCGCCGGGTGCTGCCCGTTGCCCGCTGGAAATCTGCGCGCCCTCAAAGGCCGGTCCGGTGGGCGACGAGCAGGCCAGAACCCGCGTCTTGTCGCCCAGCAAAATTTCGGCATTGGTGCCGACATCGACGATCAGCGCCAGGTCTTCGGACTTGCCGGGCTCTTCACTCAGCGCCACAGCGGCGCAATCCGCGCCCACATGTCCCGCAATGCAGGGCAGCACATAGACCTGCGCCCGCGGGTTTACCGCCGTGAGGTCCAATTCTTTGGCGCCCAAGGTCAGGCTTCCCGACGTCGCAAGCGCAAAGGGCGCCTGCCCGAGCTCAACCGGGTCAATGCCCAAAAGCAGGTGATGCATGACCGGATTGCAAACAAACACCGTCTCGACGATGAGTTTTGCATCAATTCCCGCCTCCTTGGCGATCTCCTCAGCCAACAGGTTGAGCGCATCGCGCACGGCCGCCGTCATTTCCTTGTCACCGCCGGGGTTCATCATGGAATAGCTGACACGGCTCATCAGATCCTCGCCAAAGCGGATCTGCGGATTCATAATACCAGACGAGGCCTTGACCTCGCCGGTTTCCAAATCCGTCAGATGCGCGGCGACCGTGGTCGAGCCTAGATCAATCGCAAGACCAAATAGCCCACCCTCGTGCAGTCCGGGCCATATCTCCAGAATTTGCGCAGCCGCGTCAGCGTGACCGCGGTGCAGCGCCACTGTTACCTGAAACTTGCCCTTGCGCAGAACGGGTTGCAGCTTCGACAGCAAGCTCAGATCAGCACGAATATCGTCAATCTCCCATTGCGATTTGAGCGCGCGCTTGAGGCGTTCGAAATCTCCGGTTGGCTCGTGCATGTCGGCCTCTTCGACTTCAACGAAATAGAGCCGAGTTGCCGGGTCCATCTCGATCACGCGGGCCGAAGCAGCTTTGCGCACCACCTGCTTGTGGACTTGGCTCTCAGGGGGCACGTCGATCACAACATCGCCCATGATCTTTGCCTGACAGCCCAGCCGACGTCCCGGTTTCAGGCCACGCTTCTGGTCATACCGCTCTTCAACGGCGTTCCATTCCGACAGCGCGTCCTGATGCACGGTAACACCGTGTTTTGAGAACTCACCATAGCCCGGCGAGATCTGGCATTTCGAGCATATCCCACGCCCACCGCAAACGGAATCAAGATCGACACCAAGCTGCCGCGCGGCCGTCAGGACCGGGGTGCCTATGGCAAATCGCCCACGTTTGCCGGACGGGGTGAATACGACGAGAGGGTCTGTCGACATAACGAATATCCTGCTTCTGACGCTGCGCTTGCGCGGAACATAAGGCATAGGCGCTTGCCCGACAGCCCACAAGCGTCAGAAAATCGTCGTCGCGCGGCATGACCTGAGAATGAGAAAGCCCCTAAGAGAGAGTCCAGCCAAAGAGCCAGATTGCGAGAGGCACAGGTGCGGTCGCAATCACAAGAGTCAGGATTGCCAAATGCGCCCGAAACACGCCCGATAACCCGGACACAAATGCAATACCACCTCCGCCCCCGATCATCGAGTTTCCCGGAATGTTGATAAGGAGCGCGAGGTTGACGTAGCGATATTTGACAACCCAGCCCAAATAGCGCGCGGGCAACTGCGCTTGCACAAAGCTGGCCCGCTCATCGAGGGGCAGTGCCTGAAACCTTTCGAACATCACGCAGGCCCGCGTAAGATGCAGATCGAGCAGAATGCGGCTAAGCCAACGATAGGGGACCTTGCATCCGACCATATAGGCCAAAACGAGACCAGATGCCGTTGCAAGCCACACCAATGGCGCAATATCCGGGCCACCGACGGCCAGAACCATGAGACCGATTTCAATGCCCGGCACAAACGGAATGGCGATCAGAACCGCATAGATCAAGAGCGCCGCCGCGAGAACGCTCGGTATCGCCCAGCCAAAGTTATTTTGTGTGATCCAGTCTTGCGCCCAGACAAAAAGCGCGTGCAGCAAGATGGCCAGGATCACGAGCGCCACAAGGCGCAGCGCAGTCCGGAACAGCCCGATTTTGACAGGGGGCGGGACCGGCGTTTCAAGAATTGGTAGATCGTTTTTGTCCATAGCCGAGTCTATGGTTCAATCACCGGTCTCCACAATGGCCCGCGGACCGAGATCACACGCATTTGCTTCAACGGGCGAACTGCAGATCTATCTCAGCCCATTCAACCTGCTCTGATCACTCAGACCGGAGTTATGTCAGCCAGTGTGACTCATACCCTTCGAATGTCAGCGCCTAGACCAGCCATCAGATGCTCAAAAATCGGAAAGGAGGTTGCGATCGGGCTTGCGTCATCGACACTGACCGGAGCCGTTGTCGCCATGCCCATCACCATGAACGACATCGCGATCCGGTGATCGAGATGACTGGCGCAGGTCTGCCCGCCTGGAACATTTCCGTGTCCTCGCCCATGCACAATCCACCAATCTGGACCGTCCTCGACCTCGACGCCCCCCGCGCGCAATCCGGCCGCCATTGCCTCGATCCGGTCGCTTTCTTTGACACGCAGTTCCTTGACCCCGCGCATGACGGTCTCACCTGTCGCGAATGAAGCGACCACCGACAGAACGGGATATTCGTCGATCATGCTTGCCGCGCGCTCGGGAGGCACCTCTATTCCCTTGAGGTCAGGAGAGAACCGGGCGCGCAGATCGGCTACCGGCTCACCGCCTTCTTCGCGCAGGTTCTCATACTCCAGATCGGCCCCCATCTCGCGCAAGGTTGTAAAGAGCCCGGCGCGCGTTGGATTCAGGCCGATATTTGGAACCAGAACATCGGACCCCGGGACAATGAGCGCCGCGCAGACCGGGAAGGCCGCAGAGCTTGGGTCGCGCGGCACCACGATGGTCTGAGCCCTGAGTTCGGGTTGCCCGGTCAGCGTAATCACCCGCCCTTCGGCGGTTTCCTCTGTGACAATCTCGGCCCCGAACCCAGCCAACATCCGCTCGGTATGATCGCGCGTTGCTTCCCGCTCGATCACCACGGTCTGTCCGGGCGCGTTCAGCCCCGCGAAAAGCACGGCACTCTTGACCTGCGCCGAGGGCACAGGCACGACATAGCGTATCGGCACCGGATCAGCAGCGCCCACGATGGTCATCGGCAGCCGGCCTCCCGCCCGTCCAACAGAGCGTGTTCCAAACAACGCCAAAGGGTCCGTCACGCGCGCCATGGGCCGTTTGTTCAAACTGGCATCGCCAGTGAACGTTGCGGTTATGGGTGAGGTCGCCATCGCGCCCATGATCAAGCGCACCCCTGTGCCCGAATTTCCGCAATCAATGACATGATCAGGTTCGGCAAAGCCTCCAACGCCAACGCCGTGAACATGCCAAGAGCCAGTCTCGTCGCGCGTCACTTCGGCCCCAAAGGCCCGCATCGCCTTGGCCGTATCCAGCACGTCCTCACCTTCAAGCAGCCCCGTGATCACGGTCTCTCCCACGCTCAGCGCCCCAAGGATCAGTGAACGATGCGAGATCGACTTGTCTCCCGGCACATCAGCAACACCGGAAAGAGGCCCAGAGCGGTGCGATGTCATTGGGGTCGGAGTGCCGTGGCCAGACATGATGTGCCTCTTGAATAGTCTGTGTTATCCGCCCAATAGCCCAAGCTGGGGCACCCGTCCATGATCTTTGCCGCGCCGCCTTTTATGGAGCGGCACCCAGTTGGGTCACGATGCTGTGCCCCGGTGCATAGCACAGGCGAGCAAAGGTCACGGCCCGCGCATGATCCCATGTCAGGCGCTCAATCACAAACAGAGGTGCGCCGGGACGCGTGTCCAGGATCATGGCCTCAGCCTCGGTTGCAGCTTGGGCCGCCAAACGGATTTCACCATGGGTATAGGGGATATTGGCCAACAACCACTCATTGGCGTTCAGCGCCTTAAAGTCCTGAGCATCAGCGGCGGGGGCTGTCTCAAGATTGATCCAGCGATCTTCAAAGACAAAGGGCTCACCTGAGGCCAGATGCAGGGCCGTCACATGCAGACATTGGATGGAGCCTTCGGCGCAGAACCGACGCGCCAGACCAAGCGACGGCGCGGCACGGGCACGGCTCAGACGACGATACTCGTATATCTTCCCAAGGGCGCTGACTTCCTGCCGGATCACCGGAATGTCCACGGTCGCGCGGCTCACAGGGTGCAAAGCAACGCGTGTCCCCGCCTTGCGCCGCCGCTCGACAAGTCCAAGTTCTGCCAATGCTCTCAGAGCGCGATTGACGGTGGCGCGCGCACACCCAAATTCCTGTGCTAGATCGGCCTCGTTCGGAATCACGGCACCTGGCGGCCACTCACGCGCATGGATACGGCGCAAGACCTCGTCCTGAATCGATTGCCAACTTTTGAACTGTGGTTCTGTCATGGGGCATTCCAACGCGGTTTCGTACTCTGGCAAGGACGGCAACTTTGCCGTTCCGCAGCATTGCGCGCCCTTCTCGGTAAGCCTTGTCTGTTACGCCACGACCCCGAACAGAAGGCAAGTCCCCCTCAGCCAGGCCGTGGATGTGTCAGCGCATACCGTCTTGACAGATTAATATGTATAGACATAATATTCAATTGCGGTTCAGAAAATCACAAGGGTGCTCTGCATGCTTCTGCGCAACGCAACTTTAGCAACAATGCACGGGGATGACCCCTATGGCCTGGTTCTTCAGGGAGCAATCCTCGTTGATGCTGGTCGTATTGTCTGGCTCGGGAAAGACGCGGATGTCCGGAGGGGATACCAAGGACCGGAAGAAGATCTTGAAGGACGTCTCGTCACCCCTGCGTTGATCGACTGTCATACCCATATCGTCCATGGCGGCAACCGTTCTGGTGAATTTGAGATGCGGTTAAACGGGGCGAGCTATCAGGACGTTGCCCGCGCTGGCGGAGGGATCGTTTCAACCGTTACCGCGACTCGCGCAGCCTCGGAAGAGGTGCTGCTCAACGGGGCTTTACGCTTTGTTGACGCGCTGATTGCCGAGGGCGTTTGCACCCTAGAGGTGAAGTCCGGCTATGGGCTGGACATCGACACGGAGTTGAAAATGCTGCGTGTGGCGCGATCCATCGAGGATGTGCGTGACATTCGTGTGAAAACCACCTTTCTCGGAGCCCACGCAGTTCCAAAGGAATTTGATGGACGTACGCTCACGTATGTTCAGCAGGTTTGCATTCCCGCACTCAATGCAGCGCATGCGGCCGGCCTCGTCGATGCTGTGGACGGGTTCTGCGAGGGAATTGCATTCTCGCCCGAGGATCTGGAGCCTCTCTTCGCAAGGGCGCAGTCCCTTGGCCTGCCAATCAAACTTCACGCAGAGCAGTTGAGCCACCTTGGCGGCACGCAATTGGCCGCGCGTTACGGGGCTTTGTCTGCGGATCACCTGGAATACGCGACCGATGAGGATGCCAAGGCAATGGCACAGTCTGGCAGCGTGGCGGTCATTCTGCCAGGGGCGTTCTACACTCTTCGTGAGACGCAAATGCCACCGATCGACGCCTTTCGCGCCGCGGGCGTGCCAATGGCCTTGGCCACCGATTGCAACCCCGGTTCGTCGCCCTTGGCGTCAGTGTTGTTGACGATGAACATGGGATGCACCCTTTTCCGGATGACACCCGAAGAGGCGCTCGCGGGGGTAACGCGACATGCAGCGCGCGCTTTGGGGCTTGATGATTGCGGGATGCTTGCGACGGGCATGCGCGCAGACCTTGCCGTTTGGGACGTCGAGCATCCAGCCGAATTGGCATATCGCATTGGGTACAACCCGCTCTGGCGGCGCATTTCCGGAGGCAGGGCGTGACAGTTATCGTAACACCAGGACAAGAACGGCTCGCCGCACTTGAGAGTATCTGGCGGAAAAACCTTGCAGTGGAACTGAATCGCGGCGTCAAATCCGATGTCGAGGCCGCACACGCGCTCGTTGCACGGGCTGCATCCGGACATACGGCTGTGTATGGAGTCAACACAGGCTTTGGCAAGCTCGCCAGCGTAAAGATACCACCGGAAAAAACTGCCGAGTTACAACGCAATCTTATCCTGTCACATTGTTGCGGCGTCGGAGAGGCGTTGGATATCGCGACCACTCGGTTGATGATGGTGTTGAAACTTCTCAGCCTTGGGCGCGGGGCGTCTGGGGTGGCGTGGTCTACCATCACGTTGCTCGAAACCATGCTCGCACGCGGCGTCACACCTGTTGTTCCGGATCAGGGGTCGGTTGGCGCCTCGGGGGATCTGGCGCCCTTGGCTCATATGGCGGCGGTGATGATTGGTGCGGGCGAAGCCTGGGTGAACGATACGCGAATGCCCGGTGACACGGCGCTTGCCCTTTGCGGTCTGAGCCCAATAACCCTCGGCCCAAAAGAAGGATTGGCGCTGATCAATGGCACCCAGTTTTCAACGGCTTGCGCGCTGACCGGACTCTGGACGGCGTGGCGCAACGCCCAGAACTGTGTGGTGACGGCAGCACTCTCGACCGATGCCATCATGGGGTCCACGGCGCCATTGGTGGCAATGATCCATGAATTACGCGGCCATCGGGGTCAGATTGACATGGCCCGCGCCCAATCTGAACTTATGACAGGCAGCCAGATTCGTGAAAGCCACCGCGAAAACGATACGCGTGTCCAAGACCCCTATTGCATTCGTTGTCAGGCACAGGTCTCCGGCGCGGCTGTCGACCTGTTGCGCCAAGCTGGCGCGGTGTTGGAGATTGAGGCAAACGCCGTAACCGACAATCCCTTGGTTCTGGTGGACCCAACTCATCCAGAGGGTGGCATGATCGTTTCGGGCGGTAATTTCCACGCCGAACCAGTCGGCTTTGCCGCTGATCAGATCGCAATGGCGATATCAGAGATTGGGGCGATTTCGCAACGTCGCGTGGCGCTGATGGTCGATCCGACGCTGAGTTTTGATCTCCCGCCCTTCCTGACTCCTGATCCGGGTCTGAACTCAGGTCTCATGATTGCAGAAGTGACGACCGCCGCGTTGATGAGCGAGAACAAGCATCTGGCCAATCCCTGCACGACCGATTCCACGCCGACGTCTGCCAATCAAGAGGATCACGTCAGCATGGCGGCACATGCCGCGCGACGCCTCAAGCGCATGAATGACAACTTGAGTGTGATACTGGGGGTCGAGGCAATCTGCGCGGCGCAAGGCATCGGATTTCGCTCGCCAATGCAGACAAGCGCCGCACTCCAAGCAGTTATCACCCGTCTGCGTGAGCAGATACCTCCGCTGACCAAAGATCGCTACCTTGCTCCCGATTTGAACGCAGCAGCACAGATGGTGCGTGCCGGGGAACTAGTCGTGGCGAGCGGGCTGGATCTGCCGCTGAGTGGTCCGGCGCAGACCCGGGTGTCTTGAGAATGATGGATTTGAGCCCGAATACACCCGCCTTGTGCGCTGATGTCATTCGCATTGCGCACATCAACATTGAACATACGCTACCGTACGCTTTGGGTCAGTGGACCCTCCTCGGCAGTCGACCCACAATCTTCACCACCTGACTATCCGACTGGGAAGGAACCGAAATGACCGATCCGCGTCACAATACCCGCGACATCTATCCGGACACAGGCACAAAAATCTCCGCCAAGAGCTGGCTGACCGAAGCCCCACTCCGGATGCTGATGAACAACCTTCACCCGGATGTGGCTGAAAACCCACACGAACTTGTGGTCTATGGCGGCATTGGGCGCGCGGCGCGCACCTGGCAGGATTTCGACCGCATCGTCGCCGCGTTGCGATCGCTTGAAGAGGACGAAACACTTTTGGTCCAATCCGGAAAGCCGGTAGGTGTTTTTCGCACTCACAAGGACGCGCCACGGGTTTTGATTGCGAATAGCAACCTCGTACCGCATTGGGCCACGTGGGATCATTTCAGCGAACTCGATAAGAAAGGGCTGATGATGTACGGTCAGATGACCGCCGGTTCGTGGATTTACATAGGATCTCAGGGGATCGTGCAGGGCACCTATGAGACCTTTGTTGAGGCGGGCCGACAGCACTATCATGGCAGTCTGACTGGTCGCTGGATCCTGACCGGGGGCCTTGGCGGCATGGGTGGCGCGCAACCTTTGGCGGCGGTGATGGCAGGAGCCTGTTGTCTGGCCGTGGAATGCGACGAGACCCGCGCCGAATTTCGCAAGCGCACCCGTTATGTGGACGAAATCACCCATGATCTGGACGAGGCGCTCGCCATGATCGACCGATGGTGCAAAGCGGGCGAGGCCAAGAGCGTGGGCTTGATTGGCAATGCCGCCGACATCTTTCCAGAGCTCGTGCGGCGCGGCGTGAAGCCCGATATCGTGACCGATCAGACAAGTGCGCATGATCCCCTGCATGGCTATCTGCCTCAGGGCTGGACCGTCGCCGATTGGCGCGCGCGTCAAGAAAGCGATCCTAGAATGGTTGAACGTGCCGCGCGTGCCTCCATGCGGGTGCAGGTGCAGGCCATGGTCGATTTTTGGAACGCTGGTGTTCCGACCCTCGACTATGGCAACAACATTCGCCAAGTAGCGCTTGAGGAAGGGTTGGATACTGCCTTTGCCTTTCCCGGATTCGTACCCGCCTATATCCGACCGCTGTTTTGTCGTGGGATTGGGCCGTTTCGCTGGTGTGCCCTAAGCGGCGACCCCGAGGATATTTACAAAACCGACGCCAAGGTAAAGCAACTGATTGACGATCCACATTTGCACAACTGGCTCGACATGGCGCGCGAGAGGATTGCGTTTCAAGGTCTGCCAGCACGGATTTGCTGGGTAGGACTTGGCGTGCGACACAAACTTGGTCTCGCGTTCAATGAGATGGTGCGCAGCGGTGAGTTGAGCGCCCCGATTGTCATTGGCCGCGACCATCTCGATAGCGGCTCAGTGGCAAGCCCCAACCGCGAAACCGAAGCCATGAAGGATGGATCTGACGCCGTGAGCGACTGGCCGCTTCTCAACGCGCTGCTGAACTGCGCGTCAGGCGCCACTTGGGTGAGCTTTCACCATGGCGGCGGCGTGGGAATGGGATTCAGCCAGCATTCCGGCATGGTGATCTGCTGCGATGGATCCGAAGAGGCGGACCGGCGTCTTGCACGGGTGCTTTGGAATGATCCCGCGACTGGTGTAATGCGCCATGCCGATGCGGGATATGAGATTGCACTGGATTGCGCGAGGGAACACGGGTTAAATCTCCCGAGCATTTTAACCTGACCCATGATTGACGCATTGAGGATAACATGATGACTTTAGAGCGGTTTGTACTAGCACAGAACAAAATATGGCCGCTCCCACTCCAAGAGATCGCATGCGGCAAAAAGCGCCAGCATTGGGCGTGGTTCGTGTTGCCACAGGTCAAAGGGCTGGGTCGGTCCGAGTTTGCGAAATCCTTTGCAATCGACGATCTCGATCACGCGCGCGCCTACCTGGCGCATCCGGTCCTTGGTCCCCGTCTGATCGAAACCTGCGCGGCCATGTTGGCATTGCAAAACACCTCCGCAGAACGCGTCTTGGGCGGCATAGACGCACTCAAGCTACAATCCTGCGCCACCTTGTTTGCAGAGGCTGGAGGTCAGCAAATTTTCTCCGATGTTCTGGCGAAATTCTATGGTGGCATACGCTGCGAAACCACACGCGATTACCTTGCAGGACGGCGTGCATTGCCAACAGATGACGAGTACTTCACGCGCCCACCACAGCCCGACCTCCCGACTGGCGTGGCCTGAACCGTCAGCGTAGTCTCTGGATGGCGCTATATCCCATAGTTGGACCAGCCCAGTGGCGAGATTGTAATATCCTGCCACTTGAATCTACCAGATAGGAATTGACCACACTTCGATCCGATTGCCAGCACTCTGCTGTCATTCGAACCACGAATGCAGTGCCATTGGCACCCGCCAAGGTTTCTGTGTCACCGCGCGTGATCTTGCAATCTGATTTCAGGGTCACGATTTTGTTTTCCCCATCGAGATAGCGCTGCTGAATCTTTGCGACGCCGTTCTCCCGGCGGGTCACAACATCAAGCAACGGCTCAATCCGTGACGACATCAGATCATTCCCAAGCCCCCGCGTCGCAACCAACACACCATTGCGTGTCGTCGCACTGCGCCGATCTGAACTGCCATAAGAGGCCCACGTCTGGTGCGGCCCATTCTGCTCGATTGGGCGTAAAACAGCAGCCGCCTTACGATCCTCCAAGGCATAGAGCGCAACTGGGCCTGTGGTATTCGCCAAGGCTTTCATCGCAACCGACGAGACGAGCTGAGGGTCAGGGGCAACAGGTTTGACTCTTTGTTGATTGATCAAGCTCTTGGCGACCGAAAAAACGTTCTCCGAACTCCGCTGATTGGAGCACGCAGCCAGCACCATGAGACCTCCCAATAGGAAAACTTGGGGCAGCGATCGGCACATCATCTCCAGAACTTCCCCCAACTCGCGGCCGCGTCGCGTCTGTGCGATGTCCGAACTGTTTCATATAGACGCCCGCTGACATTCAAACGCTGACCACCATCGCGGGTTAGCGAGCGGATGACGGCCGTCGGCGCCTGCTGTGTCGGCTTGCCCAAGATCCAAGAGATTGGCGCAGTTATGCGAATGCCCTTGTCAAACGATCCTTCGCCGAAATCCTGAGCCGAAACATCAGTTTTCGTCGCGAACGCACCCACCTTCCAACCGTTGGCGAATTCGCGGTCGAGGCCTAGCGTTACACCCCAGTCCCCTGCCAGATAGCGCCCGGCATCAACCTGCGCGTGATATCCGCCACCGAAATCATAATAGACCGACGCATGCCCATTGAACTCGGGGATCGCGCCGCTGATCGTGTTCCGATCGCGCAAGCCAAAATCACCATCAAAATCACGTGGTCGGACATAGTTCAACTCAGCGCCTATTGCGATCCGGCTGTCTACTGGCCGCCACAGCACCTCTGTCGAGACCCCAGCATACATCTGCTCCAGATACCCCACAGTCCCCCGGGCGTAGACGTCCGGAGCAAGGCGCTGATACTTGCTCAGGGTCAGCCAGTCGAGACGAGGCGCATCCGATTTTGCATAAAGCGCCGCATCGGAGCGCACCCGCGGTATGCGCGAATTGCTGACTCGGTTCGATTTATCAAGGTTGCCAAAGAGTTTGACGGATGTCGCCGCACGCGCCACCCATCCTCGCCCAAATTCCACCTGACCTTGAAACCGAAGCGCAACATCGATCCGCGCCGGATTATCAGGATCAAACAAGCTGATCCGCGTAAAGGGATTGATCCCCCAACCGTAACGCGGAAACTTGCCCGGCAAAGGTTCGGGCAGATTTCCAAATCGCAGACTGTCGCTGAAAGTTGCCGCCGCCAGAGCGTCATCAGCGGCCGTATGTTCCAGCCGCTCAATATCACTGCGTGCGAAACTGACCGTGCTGGCGGGAATTCCCTTTACGTAGAGGGTGATATGAAAGTCCTCGACAGAGGCGGGCAAAACCCGTGTCATCACGCGGGCTGTTCGGCCAAGTGCCTGCGAGGTCTGGTCATAGGTTTCGTTCTGAATTCCAACATAGGCGGCGCGATCTTCTAGCCGCAACCTGATCAGGTCAATTTGATCCTGTGCAAGGGTCTCATCAAGCGCCTTGCTGACTTGCGCCCGCGCGGCTGGCACAGTGGCCCAACCAAGGTCACGCGCCGCGTCCGGATCACGAACCGCAACAGGCAATGGTGCAGGTTCCAACCCGCCAGGAATTGGCATTCGGCGCGGGTTGATCGCTATGGAAAGGTTCACACCAATTTCCTCACCGTGCAGGACAAAGGCCCGCATGGTGGCATCTTGGCCCAGCTTGTAGGTCAATCCAAAATTGATCGGTGTGCTTTGATCAAAGATGCCCGCCGTCTTCTCCGTGTCGTAGTTATCGGATGAATACTCGACAGCAAAAGCCAGCTTTTCGCTGATATCGTAGCTGAATCCACCGAAGAAGCCGATGTCCCCCTTGAACCAGTTTGAGATGCTCACATCGCCACCGGTTCCGACACCGGCAAAGTTAAAGGGCGTGCGGGTTCCGAACCCACCAATTGAATTGCTCGAGCCAAACCGCCCCCAACCCAAGCCCGCAGTTACACGCAAACGGTCTCGATAGGATTTCGTGGCAACCAGGTACTCGCCTCCGAGAACCCCCGTCCCTAGAAAGTCCTGAAGTCCGATCGCGATTGCCGGTGAATAGTCGGTTTCCTTGAACAGTCGGAACCGCAAATCAAAACTACGGTCATAGAAGGTGCTGAACTGTGGCGTAAGATCCCGCGTGCCCGAGTAGCGAAAGCTGCCTGTGATCCAAGGTGCAATCTGAAAGCTGAGCGTGGTCTTACTGAAGCCATCGAAATAGGCAACTGTCGTGGATAGCTGCGCATCCGGGGCCATTTCCGCCGTCGGCATATCCCAAAGACCACCGGGTGTTCCGTAATTGTTTGTCACGGTTGTTGTCAGATCATTCGCCGACGCACTCGAAGCAGCGACCAAAACCACCGTCGCGCCGAACATGTTCCGCAATCTGCCTGTCATCGACTGTTCACCTGCTCCGAGCGCCTTCACTTTTCTCTTGGGGGACAATAACCGTCACAGTGCAACTCAGCAATGTGCGTTTATAAATCAATCGGCTTTGACCCACAAAAGCGCGAACATCGCACATTCAGATCAGAGTCGCGGCAATCGCCACGCCCAAAATACCGATCACAACGCCCAGACCTGACCAGAGCGCGCGCTCAGGCCAAACAGAGCGCTTAGGCGGCACCTGTGGCGCAGTTTGACGAATAAGAGCCGCCTCTACCAGCCCCGGCAACCTCGGGCCGTAGCGTGACAAAACCATCGCTGTCCGCCCCAAATCCCTGAGAGCGGCCCGCGGACCAATGGTCTGTTTTATATAATCTTCGACCACTGGCTTGGCGACCTGCCATATATTGATCTGAGGGTTGAGGCTACGCGCCACCCCCTCAACCACAACCATGGTCCGCTGAAGCAGAATCAGTTCAGTGCGCGTTTCCATGCCGAAACGCTCGGTCACTTCGAAGAGATAGCTCAGCAGGCTCCCCATCGAAATCTTGCTCGCATCCATGCCGAAGATCGGCTCGCCAACTGCCCGCAATGCACGCGCAAAGGCATCGACATCGCGATCTGCAGGTACATAGCCTGCCTCGAAATGTACTTCGGCTACACGTCGATAATCCCGCTTTATGAATCCGTAGAGGATTTCCGCATAAACCCGACGGGTATATTCATCAATATGCCCCATGATACCGAAATCATAGGCGATGACATTGCCATTGGCGGCCACCTTGAGATTTCCCTGATGCATGTCGGCATGGAAATAGCCATCCCGCAAAGCATGGTTGAGAAATAGTTGTAGCACCCGCTCACCCAGTTCAGAACGGTCGTGTCCGGCAGCATCCAGAGCGGCGTTGTCCCCCAACGGCAGCCCATCCGCCCAAGCCATGGTCATCACGCGCCGCGACGACAGGTTCCATTGCACGGTGGGAAGTTGAAATCCCGCATCCTGCGCCGTATTCGCCGCGAACTCAGAGGCCGAAGCCGCCTCAAGTCGCAAATCCAACTCGCCCGTCACCACACCTTCGAAATGGGCAATCACATCCGTGGGGCGAAGTCGGCGCGCACCCGGGGCCAGCAATTCGATCATCCGCGCGGCGAAATAGAACGCGTCTATATCGCGCCGGAAAGCCCGCTCAATCCCGGGGCGCAGGACCTTGACCGCCACTGCTTCGCCGCTATCCCGCAGCCGCGCCTTGTGGACCTGCGCAATAGAAGCCGCAGCAACCGGTGGGCTGAAATCGTCAAACATATCTTCAACCGGCCGCCCGAGTTCGTAAGCGATGCTGCCCTTTGCAAGCTCAACCGAAAACGGCGGCAGCTTGTCCTGCAGCACGCGCAACTCGCCAGCCAGCTTGTCACCAACAAGATCGGGCCGCGTGCTCAGAATCTGCCCGAACTTGATATAAGCAGGCCCAAGGGCGGTCAGCGCCCGAGGTGCAGGTGGCGTCGAGGGGTCTCCCTTGTAGCCCAACCATTGAAACGGCCAGGCCAGAAACCGCATCGTCCCACGCACCATCGGCGGAGCCTCGAATGCATCCATGATCAGACCCATGGCACCCGTACGTTCCAGCGTCGCACCCGTACGGATCAGCCGCAGAATATTGTGCGGTCCGCGCATCTCAGATCTTCCAACCGGAGTGCAAGCAGGCAATTCCGAGACTCAAATTGCGGTACTTTGCATTCTCGAATCCTGCCGCCCGCACCATCTGCAGAAATGTCGCTTGGTCAGGAAACTGTCGGATAGATTCCACCAGATACTGATAGCTGTCGCGATCATCCGCGATCATCTGCCCCAAACGCGGGATGATGTTGAAGCTATAAAGGTCATAGACCTTTTGCATCAACTCGTTGGGGATCTGACTGAATTCCAACACCATCAACCGCCCGCCGGGCTTGAGCACGCGAAACGCCTCGTTCAGCGCCTCTTGCGGGCGGGTCACGTTGCGGATGCCAAAACTGATCGTGTAGACATCAAAGCTGTTGTTCTCAAACGGCAGCGCCATCGCGTCGCCCACCACCCAATCGAGGCTCTCAGCCATCTGCTCTGCCTCGGCACGCTTGCGCCCCTCAATGAGCATCGGCTCGGTCAAGTCCAACACTGTCGCGTGCGCCTGCCCTGCCCGCTTGAGAAAGCGAAAGGAAATATCCCCCGTTCCCCCCGCGACATCGAGCAGACGTTGACCCGAGCGTGGTGCCAGCCAATCCATCATCGCATCTTTCCATACGCGATGGATGCCAAGCGACATTGCGTCGTTCATCACGTCATACTTGCTGGCAACACTGCCAAAAACGCCGCGCACGCGCCCGGCCTTCTCTGACTCGGGGATGTCTTGAAACCCGAAATGCGTGGTTTTTTCGATCATGGGCCTTGCCGCTCTTGTGTCTCGCCTTTCTTATAGGGCTATGACAGGGGGTTACAATGCGCCCCTTGTGCCCATCGAGGTCCGATATGCCCGAATTACCCGAGGTTGAGACAGTCCGCCGCGGCCTTGCCCCGATCATGGAGGGACAGGTGATCGCCCGCGCCACCGTGAACCGCCCCGACCTGCGCTGGCCCTTTCCACCCGAAATGTCGGCACGCCTGACGGGTCAGCGCGTGCTGGCGCTGCGGCGGCGATCAAAATACCTTCTTGCAGACCTTGCTTCGGGTGAGACATTGCTCATTCACTTGGGCATGTCAGGTCGGATGCTGATATCGGGTGATCCCCTCGGCCAGTTTGTTCACGCGCATCCAGCCCCTGAAAAGCACGACCATGTTGTGCTTGATATGGCGGGCGGCGCGCGGATCACGTTCAATGACCCGCGCCGGTTTGGGGCAATGGACCTGATGCCCACGATCACGGCAGAATCGCATCCACTTTTAGCTCGGATCGGTCCAGAACCGCTGGGCAACGACTTTAACGAACTCTATCTGACCGCCGCACTCAAGGGTCGCAATACCCCGATCAAATCCGCGCTTTTGGATCAGCGAATCGTCGCAGGCTTGGGTAACATCTATGTTTGTGAAACTCTCTATCGCGCAGGCATTTCGCCCCTGACACGCGCCGGGACGCTCTCGGCCAAACGCGCCGCATCTCTGGTGCCAATCATCCGAGACGTTCTCCGGGACGCCATTACCGCGGGCGGCTCTTCGCTGAGGGATTTCCGGCAAACCGATGGCGAACTAGGCTATTTTCAACATAGTTTTGACGTCTATGGGCGTGAGGGCGACCTATGCCGCAACTCGGGATGCACCGGCCTGATCACGCGCGTCATTCAGGCAGGCCGATCCAGCTTCTATTGCCCGAAGTGTCAAAGATAGGTTGAACGCGCAGCCAACAGTGGTAATGAATCACCCCTGATGCAAACAAATGAAAGCTGATTTCATGGCCTATGAGACGATCATCGTCGAAATAGAAGACCACGTCGCCCTCATCAAGCTCAACCGCCCCGATGCGCTCAACGCGCTCAATGCGCAGTTGATGTCGGAACTCGCAGAGGCATTGGGCGAAGCGCAACAGAATGAAAAGGTGCGCTGCATCGTCCTGACCGGCTCGGAAAAAGCCTTTGCCGCCGGGGCCGACATCAAGATGATGAGCGAAAAGAGTTTTGTCGATGTCTTCACAGAAGATCTCTTTACCGCTGACAGCGCCGCCATCTGCCGGGTGCGCAAACCGATTATCGCCGCCGTGTCGGGCTATGCGCTTGGTGGAGGCTGTGAACTGGCAATGATGTGTGACTTCATCATCTGCTCTGATACCGCCAAATTCGGCCAGCCCGAAATCAATCTTGGCGTGATCGCGGGCCTTGGAGGCACGCAGCGACTGACACGGCTGGTGGGCAAATCCAAGGCGATGGACATGAATCTCACAGGCCGCTTCATGGATGCCGAAGAGGCAGAGCGTTCTGGGCTGGTCAGCCGGGTCGTGCCCGTCAAAAAGCTGATGGAAGAAGCGTTAAGCGCCGCTCAGAAGATTGCGGAGAAATCCCAGATTTCGGTGATGGCAGCGAAAGAGTCGGTCAATCGCTCCTATGAGACCACGCTGCGCGAGGGACTGCTCTTTGAGCGCCGCGTGTTCCACTCGCTCTTTGCCACCGAAGATCAGAAAGAAGGCATGGCCGCCTTTGCCGAAAAACGCGAGGCACAGTTCCGCGACAAGTGACGCCGTTTGGCGCGCGCAATGCGCGCCCGGGTTTGACACACGCAACACCCGGGCGCGACTTGTCCTTGGGCGGTCATCAGCTCTCCAGCCTGTACTGCAGCACAAGCATCGCATGTCAGGGTTAACAAAGCCTTGCGCTTTTTCTTGGCAGAAATACTCAAATCCGACGCTGGTTGAGTAGACAAACGCCTCAGATCAGCCCTTCTGCCGCAAAGAGCGCCTTGACGTCCGCCTCGGGCCGCGCGCCGTAATGGCCGATCACCTCGGCGGCGGCGATGCAGCCCATACGCCCGGCCACAGCCAAGGACTGGCCGGTCGCCAGGCCGTAGAGCAGGCCCGCGGCAAACTGATCGCCCGCGCCGGTCGTATCAACCGGGGTCACGCGGTGCACCGGCACGGTGACGGTCTCATCGCCTTGCACAAGCACGACATCATGGCCCGATCGGGTGCAGACAATCAGCCCGCTCTCAGATGCCGCCTGTTCCAGCGCCGCCCCCAGATCCTCGGTCTCATAGAGCGCGCACCATTCGTGCTCGTTGCCGATCACGTAATCCAACTCGCGCAAGAGACCCCGGAAATCGTCGCGGTGGCGATTGACGCAGAACGGGTCAGAGAGGGTGATCCCGGCCTTGCCGCCGCCTGCCCGTGCGGCCCGCGCCGCCGCTTGAAACGCCGCCTTGCCCTTGGGCTTGTCAAAGAGATAGCCCTCAAGGAACAAAAGCTCTGCCTGCCCGGCCGCCGCCTCGGGCACATCCGCATCGTCGAGTTCGGTCGAGATACCCAAATAGGTGTTCATCGACCGCTCGCCGTCGGGCGACACAAAGATCATCGAGCGTGAAGTGGGCAGCGCGCCATTGCTCCGCGGCGGGTTGACGAAATCGGTGCCGACCTCGGCCATGGCCGCCGCATAGTAGCGCCCCAGCTCGTCATCACTGACCCGTCCGATAAACCCGGTCGAGAGGCCAAGCGCGCCCAGTCCCGCGATGGTATTGGCGACCGAACCCCCCGGCATCTGCCGCCGGTCGGCCATGTTTTCATAAAGAAACTCGGCGCGCTCGGTCTCGATCAATTGCATCACGCCCTTGTCGATGCCCAAGCGCTCCAGAAAGGTGTCATCGCATTGGCTGATCACGTCCACCACGGCATTGCCGATGCCGACGGCCTGATATTTGGTCATAGGGTCTTGTCCTCGAATAAGCAGAGATCACGAATAAGGCAGGTGCCGCAGGCGGGTTTGCGTGCCTTGCAGGTATAGCGCCCATGCAGGATGAGCCAATGATGCGCGTGGCGCTGAAAACCCACCGGCACGTTGTCTTCGATGGCGCGTTCGACGGCGACCACATCGCGACCCGGACAGATGCCGCTGCGGTTGCCTACGCGGAAAATATGCGTATCAACGGCCTGCGCCGGATAGTGCCACCACATGTTGAGCACCACATTGGCCGTTTTGCGCCCGACGCCCGGCAACGATTGTAGCGCGGCGCGGGAATTGGGTACGCAGCCGCCATAGTCCTCAACAAGGATACGGCTGAGTTTCATCACATGCTTGGCCTTATTGCGATAAAGACCAATGGTCTTGATATGCTGGATCAGCCCCTCTTCGCCCAAATCCAGCATCTTTTGGGGCGTGTCGGCGATCTTGAAGAGATCCCGCGTGGCGCGGTTCACCCCCACATCCGTCGCCTGCGCCGACAACGCCACAGCCACGACGAGGGTATAAGCATTGACATGGTCCAACTCACCCATAGGCTCAGGCTCTGCGGCCTGAAACCGGGTAAATATTTCGCACATCGCGTGGTAATCGAGTTGGCCTGCCATGGCTGCTCTATGCCGGGAAAAATACGGATGCGCAACATTCGGGTCGCATGCTCAGGACCACCGCTTTATCTTGAGGGTGAAACGACAGGAACACCAACATGACCGCTCATTCCGAACCCAGCTATCATTATCACGTCATGCGACGCGCCATCGCGTTGATTGATAGCGGCGGGGAGACGCTGACGCTGGAAGAATTGTCACGGGAAATGGGCATGAGTGCGGCCCATTTTCAAAGACTTTTCTCACAGTGGGTCGGCGTTTCTCCAAAACGCTATCAACAGTATCTGATGCTTGGCCATGCCAAGGAAATGCTGGCACAGCGCTTTACCACACTTGAAGCGGCTGATGCAGCAGGGCTTTCGGGGTCGGGGCGGCTGCACGATCTGTTCTTGCGGTGGGAAGCGATGAGCCCCGGTGAGTTCGCCCGTCAGGGCTCCGGGGTGACGATCAATTTCGGCTGGTTCGACAGCCCATTTGGCGAAGCCCTCGCTATGGGCACCGAGCGTGGACTCTGCGGTCTGGCCTTTGTCGGGGAATTCGGTCGGACGGTCACAATGAGCGATATGCAGTCTCGCTGGCCGAATGCAATCTACAACGAAGCCCCTGACCGGATCGCAGCGTGGGTTCACGCAGCTTTTGGGGGCAAGGGAGAGGCCGCGTTGCACATGATCGGCGCGCCCTTTCAGATCAAGGTGTGGGAGGCCCTTCTTCAAATACCATCAGGCCATGTAACCACCTATTCAGAAATCGCATCTGCCGTCGGCCATCCGCGTGCGGTACGTGCTGTGGGGACTGCGGTGGGACGCAACCCTGTCAGCTTTCTCATCCCGTGCCACCGTGCGTTGCGCAAATCCGGCGCACTTGGCGGCTATCATTGGGGCTTGCCGGTCAAACGCGCCATTCTCGCATGGGAGAGTGCCAGAGCCGACGTGTAGGCGGAAATCTGCGCGACTTCCCGCCCGTTTTCCCCTCGTTTGATCTTGGGTGAGCTCATGTTATTGCATATCATCGCCCAACACCCGAAACCTAGGGCCAGTGTAATCAAAGAGGCGAACATCCAATGATCCGAGCGAAAAAATCCCTTCTGCTGCTCTCAGGCGCATCCCTTTTTCTGGCTGCGGCTTGCACCGAACCAGGCTATGTCACCGGTAACAATACCAACCAAAAGACGAAGCAGGGAGCCATCCTTGGTGGTATCATTGGTGCTGGCACAGGTGCGATTGTCAGCGACGACAAAGGAAAAGGCGCGCTGATCGGTGGTATTCTTGGCGCAGCAGGCGGTGCCACTATCGGCAACGCACTCGACCGCCAAGAGGCGGAACTGCGCCAACAACTCGACAATGACGTCCAGATCGTCAACACAGGGGATCGCCTAATCCTCACAATGCCACAGGATATCCTGTTCCCGGTCGATAGCTTTACCGTGGCATCCGTCCTGAGAGATGACCTCCTCAAAGTGGCTCAAAGCCTCCAAGCCTATCCCGATACGACAGTGCAGGTCGTGGGCCACACCGACAGCGACGGTGCCGCCAGCTATAACCAGAGCCTGTCAGAGCGTCGCGCCAACGCCGTTGCGGATGTCCTGGCGAGCGGGGGCGTGTCCTATGGCCGGCTCCGGGCATTCGGTCGAGGCGAAGATCAACCGGTCGCCTCGAATCTGACGCCCCAAGGCAAGGCGCAGAATCGCCGGGTCGAGATCGTTATTCTGCCGAATGCCTAAAGGTAAGTGAGATCGAAGAATGTGACTGATCGCCCTCTGGTCAGTCACATTCTGCGTTACTGAGCCTGAATGCTCTGAAGATAGGCCATAAGAGCAGCCAACGGTCGTGGCGTCGGAGTGAAAACACCATCCCCCACATCCACGGGTACGGTATCGCCTTCCAGTAAGAGACCGAACTCGGGCATCTCCTGTCCCGGAAGACCTGTGCGGTCATAGCCATCAATCACCGACAAAACACGCGCACGCGGAAAGACACCGGCCTTGGAGAGCTGTGTCAGGTCCGCAGGACGCGGCGACAGATCGGTCGCCCAAGGACCATCGCCCTTGCCTGATGCCCCATGGCATTGTGCGCAATTGGCATTGTAAATTACCGCGCCTTCGCTGGCATCCGGCATCGAAATCGTCTGGGCGCAGGCCGCCACAGCCAATGCGATCAGAACTGTCATTGTACGCATCGCTCGCCCCTTTGTTTTTCGGCAAGGGTAGCAAGCGCATCCCACCCGCGCAACGATCCTGATTACGACAACTCGCCCGCAAGCCCCTTGTCGATGAGCGTCACAGTCTCGGCCACGCCATAGAGGGCAATGAACCCCCCAAACCGTGGCCCCTGAGACGCGCCGAGCAGCACTTCGTAGAGCGCCTTGAACCAGTCGCGCAGCGGATCGAACCGATCACGTCCGACCGAATAGACGATGGATTGAAGTGCCTCATCCTCAGCTGGGCCATCATAGGCGGCGAGGTGGTTGCGCAGATCCATCAGCGCCTCACGCTCCAGATCCGTGGGCGCGCGGTAGGTCTTGGCCGGTGCGACGAAATCCTCGTAATACTTGACCGCATACCCCGCCGCTGCGTCGAGATCAGGATGTGTCTGTGCCGTTGCGTCAGGCGCATAGCGACGGATAAAGCCCCAGAGAGTTTCCTTGTCCCGCGCGGCCGAAACCGAGGCGAGGTTGAGAAGCATCGAGAATGGCACGACCATCCGGCTTTCTGGCACAGCCCCGCCGTGGATATGCCAAACTGGGTTAGCCAGCTGCTGGTCCAGCGTCTGATCCGCATAAGCGCGCAATTGCTGGTGATATTCATCGACGGCCTTGGGGATCACGTCAAAATGCATCCGCTTGGCGGTCTTGGGCTTTTGAAACATGAAATAGGACAGACTCTCGGTCGCGGCATAGGTCAGCCATTGGTCGATCGAGACACCATTTCCGGAAGACTTGGAAATCTTCTGCCCGCCTTCATCCAGAAACAGTTCATACGTGAAATGTTCTGGCGCAGGCGCGCCGAGCGCCCGACAGATGCCGTCGTAGATCGGCGTATTGGTCGAATGGTCCTTGCCATACATCTCAAAATCGACGCCAAGGGCGGCCCATCGGGCACCAAAATCAGGTTTCCATTGTAGCTTGACGTGGCCACCTGTCACCGGCAGCTTCCATTCACGGCCTGTCTCATCATCAAAGGTGATGGTGCCGTCTTTGGCATTCACCTCCTTCATCGGAACATAGAGGACGCGACCAGTTTCCGGATGGATCGGCAAAAAGATCGAATAGGTCTGCTGTCGTTCTTCTCGCAACGACTTGAGCATGATTTTCATGATGTCGTCATAGCGTTCTGCCGCGCGCAGCAGGACTTCGTCGAACTGACCAGAGCGATAGAAATCCGTCGCTGAGTAAAATTCATACTCAAAGCCGAACGTATCGAGGAACCGCCGCAGCATCGCATTGTTGTGATGACCAAAGCTTTCATGCGTGCCAAAGGGGTCCGGGACGCTCGTCAACGGCTTGTGCAGGTGCTCCAAGAGCATCTCGCGGTTCGGCACGTTCCCCGGCACCTTGCGCATCCCGTCAAGATCGTCGGAAAAGCAGATCAAACGCGTAGGAATATCGCTGATCACCTCAAACGCGCGCCGGATCATCGTGGTGCGCAGGACCTCTCCAAAGGTTCCAATATGCGGCAGGCCAGACGGCCCGTAACCCGTCTCAAACAGCACATAGCCCTTTTCCGGCGGGGCCTTTTCATAGCGTTTGAGCACGCGGCGCGCCTCTTCAAAAGGCCAGGCTTTCGAATTCATAGCGGCATCGCGCAGATCGGACATTGGTCACTCTCCAGTTTCCCTTGGCCGAAACACCGGCAAGGCATCGCCGCTACCTATTGCCGGGGGACCGAACAGTCAATATTCTGCGCCGCAACATAGCCCCGTGCGAAAGGCCCGCAGATGTCTGATCCGATCCCACATCCCCTCACACCGCAAGATTGCCTTGTGGCGGTGATGATCGCCGTTTCGGCCTCGGATGAGGATATGCGCACCGCAGAACTCATCAAGATCGAGAGCACGGTGAACAACCTGCCGATCTTTGCCGATTACGACCTCGACCGGCTCCGAGTGATGTCGCAGACCGTGCTCGATCTCTTCACGGTCGAAGAGGGGCTCGATGCGCTCTTTGGGCTTGTGCGAGCAAACCTTCCCGAGCGGCTGTTCGAAACCGCCTATGCGCTCGCCTGCGATGTGGCCGCCGCAGATGGGACACTCAATGAGCGCGAGTTGCGCCTGCTCGAAGAAATCCGCTACGAGCTCGACATCGACCGCCTCCATGCTGCGGCCATCGAGCGGGGCGCGCGGGCGCGGCACATGACAGCCTAAGCGCCTTCACCGCGACGAAGCCCGCACAACCGGCGTTCCAGCCCGCCTCAGGATGACACCGAGGCGGGCAAAACTGTTCTTGACCGAAACCGCCTCTTTATCTGCGAGAAATCCGTCTAGGTCTGGCCAGATTCGAATCGCCTGATCCAATTCCGGATCGCTTCCCTCGGCATAGAGCCCGGCCCTGATCATGGTCTCAGAGCGGGAATAGCTGCTCAGTAGCGCGCGCGCGCGCGCGATCAACGCATTCTCCTCGTCACTTGCAGCACGCGGCAGGCTCCGCGACACGGAGCGCAATAGATCAATCGCAGGATATCGCCCCCGCTCGGCGATCTGACGATCCAGGATCACGTGCCCATCCAGCACTCCGCGCAGAATATCGGCAATCGGCTCGTCCATGTCAGACCCCGCCACCAGCACCGTCAAGAGAGCGGTGATATCACCCATGCTTTCGGCACCTGGCCCCGCCCGTTCACAGAGCGACATGATCAGATGTGATGTCGATGATGGAAACCCACGCAGGGCAGGCATTTCACCAGCCGCTGTCGCGACCTCTCGATGCGCTTCGGCAAACCGAGTAATCGAATCGGCAAGAAACAAAACCTGCTTCCCCTCGTCACGAAAGAACTCCGCGACCGCCATCGCGGTCCAGGCGCAGCGTCGGCGAATGAGGGGTGACCGGTCAGATGTCGCGGCCACGATCACAGAACGCCGCATTCCCTCCGGCCCCAGCACAGTCTCGACGAACTCCCGCAGCTCACGCCCGCGTTCTCCAATCAATGCGATCACGACGACATCAGCCTGCATGTGACGCGCCAAATGTCCCAGAAGCATGGATTTTCCCACCCCTGATCCGGCAAATAATCCAACGCGCTGCCCCCGAACGATTGGTAGCACGGTATTGAACGCCACCATTCCGGTTTCCAGCCGCGCGCCAAGCGTGCGTCGTCGCGTAGGGGCTGGCGGGTCAGCGCGCAACGCTCGGATATTTGCCCCACGCAACAGCGGTCGCCCATCAAGTGGCTGCCCGAACGGATCGATGATCCGGCCCAACCACGAGTGTGACGGTGCGACGGAATTCTCTTGGCCCAAGATCACCCGATCCCCGAGCGCCACACCATCCGGACTGGTATCAGGTAACACAACGAGGGACGCGGCCTCTAGCCGGATCACCTCTCCGTGCAATTCCCCGTCAGATCGGCGTTGGACCACGACCCGATCCCCGAGCCGGGCCTCGGAAGACAAACCACTGATCTGCAAAGCATTTCCTTGCACCGCAGAGACCCGCCCCATCATCCGTATCGGCCGAAGCGCCGATATTTCTGCCCGGAGGCCTGCCATGTCCTGTCTGATCATCGAACGCTCCAATCATGTCCTGAAAACAATTTCTAAAGGAATCAGGGTTAAGCCTTGGTTGAAGCCAATCGAGGGAGAAGCCCCGATGTTTGAAAAACTTGAGATCTTTCGCATGGCCCATGCCATGGCCCGCCATGCCGGAGCGCGTCAGGCTGTCGTGTCACAGAACATGGCCAATGCCGATACTCCGCATTACGCCGCACGAGATATCGTCGCCTTCGCGGAGTCCTATGAGACGGACAAGCCGACCCATGTTTCCCGTGCTACCCGCAACGGACATCTTCTTGGACAAGATCATCGTCTCGGATTTGACGTGGTTGAAGACCCAACCGCGATCAAAGACCCCAATGGCAACTCTGTCTCTCTTGAAACTGAGATGTTGCGGGCGGTCGATGTCAAACGTCAACACGACCGCGCACTTGCGATCTACAAGTCTTCGCTCACCGTGCTGCGCACGGCGATCGGGCGGCGATAGGAGCGCAGGATGAGCGATTTCTCCAACGCCCTCTCAGTTTCTGCCAGTGGCCTCAAGGCTCAGGCACAGCGACTGGTTCATGTGTCTGAAAACATCGCCAACGCCGACACCCCCGGATACCGCCGAAAGACCGTTTCCTTCGAGACGGCCTTTGCAGGATCGGAGGGTACTGGTGCCGTAGAGGTGAGCCGCGTCAACCTCGACAGGCAGGAGCCTCAGAAAATCTATGATCCCAGTCATCCGCTCGCGGATGAAACCGGCCATTATCAAGGGTCGACCGTCGATTTGATGATCGAAATTGCCGACGCGCGCGAGGCGCAGCGCAGCTACGAGGCCAATCTCAAGATGTTCGATCAAGTCCGGCAAATGTCTGCCGGGCTGATGGACCTATTACGCCGTTAAAGGAGAGCCAGAATGGATATCACAGCACTGACTGCCGCCCAAAAGTACACTGCCACACGCACCGCGACAGAACCGGCACTTGGACAGGGAACCGGAGGAGCGGCATTTCAGAACATCGCCAAGGACTTTGCCGCAACGCTCAAAGAGGGCGAGGAAGTCGCCAAGTCAGCCATGATCGGCAAAGCCGATCCCCATAGTCTCGTGCAGGCACTGGCACAAACAGAACTGGCGGTCGAGGCTGTGATCACGGTGCGTGATCGAGTGGTGGAAGCATATCAGGAAATCCTACGGATGCCGGTGTGATCCCATGCTCAACGAGGTTCTGTTCTTTGACACATTGCGCGAGGCGCTTTGGATTTCAGTGATCATATCCTTTCCGATCCTGACCGTTGCACTTCTGGCGGGCCTCGTTGTCGGGCTCTTTCAGGCCCTCACCTCGATTCAGGAACTGACGCTGACCTTTGTCCCCAAACTCGGGGCCATCATCGTCGTGTTCTGGGTCACCATGGGGTTCATGACACAAACGCTGGTGAGGTTCTTTCAGGACCGGCTGATCCCGATCATTACAGGAGGCTGAGTTGGAAACTGCAGGCTATACGACCCTCACCCGGCAATCGGGCCTGTTGCGCGAATTGCAGGTGGTCGCCAACAACATCGCCAATGCTGCGACCACCGGCTACCGTCAGGAGGGGCTGATTTTTTCCGAGTTCGTCAAGCGTTCCGAGGGTGGCCCGTCTCTCTCGATGGCGCAGGGCAATGTGCGGATGACCTCGACAGTGCAAGGGCCGTTGACGCCGACCGGCGGCACGCTTGATCTGGCCATTAAGGGCGAGGGATTCTTTCTGATTGAAACGCCTTCGGGCGAACGCCTCACACGCGCGGGAGCTTTCACGCTTTCTGCGCAGGGTGATCTTGTGACGCCGGACGGGTTCCGCGTTCTGGATGCGGGCGGCGCGCCAGTCTTTGTACCACCAGACGCCAAGAGCATTGGTCTCTCGCCGGATGGCACGCTCAGCGATAATGGCCGCCCCCTGGCCCAGATTGGCCTCGTGCGCCCGATCGACAGCTTGGACATGATCCGCGAGGACGGTGTCTTGTTCCGCACCAACGGCGGTTTTGAGCCGGTCGAAGACGGACGCGTGCTCCAAGGCTTTCTCGAAGGTGCCAATGTCGATCCAATCGGCCAGATCGCCCGCATGATCGAGGTCCAGCGCGCCTATGAGATGGGCCAGAGCTTTCTTGATTCTGAAAACGAGCGGGTGATGACCGCGCTCGACTCCCTTGTCCGTTAACCAAGGAACGCATCATGCATATCCTCAAGATCGCCGCAACCGGCATGGCCGCCCAGCAGATGCGGGTCGAGACCATCTCTAACAACCTCGCCAATATGTCCACCACCGGCTACAATGCACGACGGGCCGAATTCTCTGATCTGCATTATCAGCAACTGGCCCGCGCGGGCACCATAAATGCCACCGATGGCACGGTCCTGCCCACCGGTGTGCAGCTTGGGCTTGGCGTACGTCCTGCGGCGATTTCCGTACAACTTGCTCAGGGATCACTCTCGCAGACCAACGGCGATCTGGACGTGGCGATCGAAGGCAATGGCTATCTAGAGGTCACTTTGCCCTCTGGCCAGGCCGCATATACCCGTGACGGCGCGCTCAAACGCTCAGCTGACGGGATTATCGTCAACTCCGAGGGTTTTCCTGTCGCGCCTGAAATCACCATCCCAGAGGATGCCCGCAGTATCACCATCAACGCCGAAGGCGAAGTATTCGCGTTCTTTCAAGACAATGCCGAGGCGCAACAACTTGGCCAATTGGATCTAGCCGGGTTCAGCAATCCCAAAGGGCTTGAGGCGATCGGCAGTAACCTCTTTGTCGAAACTGAGGCCTCTGGCCCTGCAAATGTCACCACCGCGGGACAAGACGGGCTTGGCACCCTGCGCCAAGGCTACCTCGAGGATAGCTCGGTCGATCCGGTGCGCGAGATTACCGAACTGATCGAGGCGCAGCGTGGTTACGAGTTGAACGCCAAGGTGATCACCGCTGCAGACCAGATGCTCAGCGCGACAACGCAGGTACGATGATGCGGTTTCTCACGTCTTTTCTGATGCTTATAATCGCCAACCCAGCTCTCGCCGATATGGTCGTGGCCACCCGCACGATCCGCGCTCAGGAGGTTCTTGGCCCCGCCGATCTTTTACTGAAACCAGGCGAAGGCATCTCCGATGTCACGCTGCACGATCTGATTGGTCAGGAAGTCCGTGTCGCTCTGTATCCCGGGCGTCAAATCCGGGCGGTGGACGTGGGACCGCCCACCGTCATCGAACGCAACCAGATCGTGCCACTGGTTTACGCACACAGTGGCCTGAGAATCGAGACGGAAGGCCGCTCTCTCTCGCGCGCAGGGGTCGGTGATTATGTCCGCGTGATGAACCTTGCGTCGCGCGCCACTGTCTCGGGCCGTGTCACTCAGACCGGTCACATCCTGGTCTCACGATAGGAGCGGCGATGCTTGACCTTAGATATCCAATTCTAATCGGATTGCTTTCGTTCCTTGCCGCCTGCGACCGTATGGATCACATAGGCAAGCCTCCCAGTTTCACTCCAACAATGAATTCCACCGAGCAGCTTGCAATGCTTAATCCCGGCTTGCCTCTCACGGCACCGCACGACACGCCGTTCCAACGCGCGTCACTCTGGAGTGGGGGCAAGCAATCCCTTTTGGGCGACAGGCGCGCGGCACAGCGCGGCGACATCATGACAGTCGTGATAGAGATCGACGAAGCGGCGGAAATCTCGAACTCTACATCGCGCTCCCGCGGAAGCACTGAGGACCTTGCAATCCCCGGTCTTTTTGGCCTCCCACAACGGATCAATCGGAGCTTGCCTGAAGGGGCCAGCCTTGAGTCTGCGGTCGACATAAGCTCTTCCAGCCAATCAGGCGGGGATGGGTCGGTCAGCCGGAGCGAAGAGTTGACCCTTAGGGTAGCAGCCACGGTGATGCAGGTCCTGCCAAACGGCGTATTGGAAATCCAAGGATCACAAGAGGTGCGGGTAAACTTCGAACTGCGCGAGTTGCTGGTCTCTGGCTTTGTCCGCCCCGAGGACATTTCACGGCAGAATGAGATCACCTATGACAAGATTGCCGCCGCGCGGATTTCTTACGGAGGGCGCGGTCAGATCACTGATGTGCAGCAACCCCGGATTGGCCAACAAGTTCTCGACGCCATTTTACCATTCTGACTCTTTCTCAAAGGAAACGAGACGATGAGTGCAAAATTGCTACCGATCCTCCTGCTTGCCATCGGAGTCGCGGCGGGCGCCGGGGCGGGAATTTTTCTCAAGCCAGATCCGGAGTCTCCGGGTACAGACACGTCGCATGCCCCAGACGCCGCACACCCGGACCACTCGGAGCAAGCGTCGCCTCAAGAAGACCCAACTGAAATTGTAAAACTGAACAACCAGTTCGTCATTCCTGTTGTCGACAAGAATATGATCAGCGCATTGGTGGTCATGTCCCTGAGCGTTGAAACTGGAGTGGGGCGAAGCGCGGAAGTCTATGATCGTGAACCGAAGCTGAGGGACGTATTCCTGCAGGCCCTGTTTGATCATGCAAACATGGGTGGATTTGACGGTGCGTTCACTCAGGCGAGGAATATGGACGTCCTGCGCTCTGCGCTTCTCGACGTAGCAACCGATGTTCTCGGCGATGCGGTCCTCGGCGTTTTGATTACGGAAATCGCACGGCAGGATGTCTAGCCCTGCGTGATCCCTGGCAGACGGTTTTGGTTAATCGCCAGCAGTTTCTTGCGCCCTTTTCAATCTGCCGAGTTCCTCAAGCAGATCGTGCTGTTGTTTCATAGATCGCTGGCCGTATGCTCGGTCCTGATCTTGCAAGAGCTCAGTCGCCGCCAAATACTTGCCATAGGCTCGGCGTAACAAATTACTCACCTGTCCTTTGCGTCCGAGCACTCGGGCCAGATCTGCGTGGAGGTTCGCCTTGCTGCGTCCAATCCAACCTTGCCATGTCAGGTCAGCGCCAATCTCACGATAGCCCTGCAGCCGACTGTCGGGCACGTCTCGGGCCGCAAACCGAACCTCTTCGATCTGTCTCAACTCTGCACGCAACCGCCGCTCGTCGGCCAAGAGAGCTTGCATTCTGGCAGCCTCGGAACGGTACATTGCTTCTGTCACGCAGACCAACTCAGAATAGCTATTAGACTTCATCCAAAGCTCCTTGCCTTGCGCCGCATGTCCTCGGCATATCGGATGGCGACAGCAACAGCGGCGTAATAGGTGGGATCAATTTCTTGGCCAATTTCAGTCGTGGCATGCAAAGCACGGGCTGTTGCGGGATCTTGCTGCACGGGGACGCCGCTCTCGTAGGCGAGATCGCGGATCGCGAGGGCTATATGATCCACACCCTTGGCCACACAGATCGGCGCCGCGCCCGGCGCACGGCTCCATTTCAGGGCTATTGCGTAATGGGTTGGATTGACAATCACCACATCGGACCCCGGCACCTCCGCCATCATCTGCCGAGAGGCGATGTCCATCCCGCGACGACGGTGCTGCTGCTTCACGGCGGGATCGCCGTAATTCTGCTTGAATTCATCGCGCAATTCCATGTGCGACATTCGTTGGCGGCGCAGGTGCTCGAAAAACTGCCACGTAAAATCTGCAGCGCCGACCGCCAGTGTGATCAGGAGAACGACCAGTAGAAACTCGATGATCAGTTGGCCAATCATAACCCCGATCATGGCAGGCTCGGCATGCAGCGCACCCACCATTTCTGACATGCGATAAGACAGAAACAGTCCCAACAGAATGCAATATAGCGACAGCTTTGCAATGCTCTTGCCAAACTCAAAAAGGCCTGAAGCGCCAAATTTGTTCTTGGCATTCTCGATCGGATTGATACGCGAAAGTTTGGGCTCCAACTTGGATGGGGCAATGACGAATGCGCGCTGCGCGATCACAGTCAATAGGGTCACAGCTGCGGGAAGAAGAAACAGCGCGGAAACGGCCAAGGCAACTTTTGTCAGAACCGTCCCCAAAGCAGCAGACGCGTGGCCCCCTTGAAACAGGAGATCAGCAAAGGCGTGTGGTTGACCAAGCAACACGGCGAGATTGGCGCCGGTCGTCTGAGATACCGGTCCTCCCAGCGCCAAAAGCGCAAGCAAGAGACCTCCGTATGAGCCAGCGGTGTTCAAATCAGCAGAGCGTGCGATCTCCCCCTTCTTGCGGGCCTCGTCCATCTTATTCTGGGACGCCTCATGCGGCTTCTCGCTCTCGTCCTCTTCGCCAGCCACGGCTACCCTCCGAACGGATTGGCGATAAAGCCGGCAAACGCCTGCGCCCACGCCATCAGCAGAGCCGGGGCGACCAACATCAGAACAAAGAGCGCAAGTGCTGTAATGGCAGGGGCCCCAACGAAAGCGACCATCATCTGCGGCATCGCCCGGTTAATCACGCCAAGCGTCAAGTTGTAGAGCACCGATACCAAGACAAATGGCGCAGCCAACATAAAACCTAGGGAAAAAGCATGCGCAATTTGCGAAACACCCCATTGCGTTATCGCTGAAACCTTGAAAACACCCTGAACTGGAAAAACTCGATAGCTTAGGATCATGAGCTCGGCCACCCGCACGTGCAGGTCCATGATCATCATCAAGGCAACCCCGCCTGTCGCAAGCAAATGTCCGATGGAAGGCATCGGCGTGAGACTCGCGTTACCCAGAATCTGCGACAAGGACGTCGACTGCGCAGCAATGGAGCCCGCCATCTGAAGCGCCATCAGAAAAAGGCGTAGGCCGATACCTATAATCAAACCCACCAGAGTCTCGGATAGAATTGTGAGCGCAGATGGTGCGTGAACATGATCTAGCAAATCAGGTGCAATGGCGGGCGCCGCAATCAGCGTAAAGGCGAAGACAAGGACCACTTTTATCCGCATTGGAACGGACTGCTCGCCAAAGCCCGGCAGAAGCCCGATGATTGGGGCCACGCGCAGAAACACAAGAGCATGAAGCCATAGCACCTCCTGAGCAATTCCAACGAATTGGGTCAGGTCAGTCATCTTCGTATCACCCCGATCAATGCGGGTTTCGCTCCAGTTCCGATCTCTTCAAAGGACAGCACTGGGACGTCAATATTCTTGGCCATCAGGATCGTGCGCAAGAATCTACGCCGCACTGTCGAGGTCACAATCGCGGGCGACACACCCTTGTCGCTGGCTTGCTGTAGCTGCTCAGCCGCTGCTGAGGTCAATGTGTTGAACATCTCAGGAGGCAAGGCCACATCCATTCGCCCCCGTTCGCCGTCGATCTGATATGTGGTAAACGTGTCTTCCCAGTCTGGAGCAAGCTGGATTAGGGGCAAGCTTCCATCTGCGCGTTGCAGGCCCGCGACAATCTGAAACCCGAGCCTTTGTCGCACATGCTCGCATATCAATTCGGTCTGGTTAACAATCTGACGACCCTCAGCAATCGCCTCGAGAATGAGTGGCAGATTTCTGATAGATACCTGCTCTTTCAGGAGCAGCCGGAGCACCGTGTGCAACAGATCTGGTGCGACCCGGTCTGGGATCATGTCTTCGAGAAGCTTCCGATTTGCCTCTGCGCGACCTCTGTCGGTGAGGGATACCATCTCATCAAGAAGGCGTCTCATGGCCTTCATAGTCAGCAGGCGGCTCAAGTTGCGTCGGATCACCTCGAGAAGATGAGTCGCAAGCACTTCTGGAGGCGCAATAAGAGTGACCCCGGAAAGCGCCGCACGATCTTGATCCGAGGCAGGAATCCATCTTGCAGGCGCTCCGTAGACCGGTTCCATGATAGCCTCGCCGAGTGGAAGACCCGGATGCTGCTCGGGATCTAGCGCCAAAAGTTGATTGTCCCGCAGAAAGGCACGGGCCTGTTCGACACCTTGAATTCGGATGACATAGCTTCCGGATGGCATCCCTGGGTCATCGGTCAGACGGATATCGGACAGGATCACACCATAGGTTGTCGCAATGAACCGTCGCATATTGGCAATTCTTGCTTCGAGCCCCACGCCGGGATCAAGAACCATGTTAACCAGATCTGGAGCAAACTCGACGTGTATATCATCAAGCTCGAGAATATCGCCCATCGATTTTTCCGGTACGATGATTGGATCGCGTTCCTGGTGATGAGGGGCACTCAGGCGAGCGCCGCTCCGATAGCTAACCGTCGCCACCGCCCCCAAGCCGATACTTCCAAGAATGAAGGGAACAAAGGGAAGGCCGGGAACAAGCGCAAAGAGCGCCATGAGCACTGCAACGGTTGCAAGAGCGGCAGGATGCCGTGCAAGTTGTTCTGCAATTGCAATATCTGTGGCCCCCTTGTTGCCACCACGCGCCAAGAGCAATGCCGTGGCGATCGATATGATGACCGCCGGGATTTGTGTGACGAGGCCATCGCCGATGGTCAGGATCGTGTAGGTCTCAAACGCCTGACCAATCGGCATGTCATGCATCGCAATACCAATGATGAGACCGACAAAAAGATTCAAAAGCGTAATCAGAAGACCAGCAACCGCGTCACCCTTGACGAATTTCGAGGCCCCATCAAGCGATCCGAAAAAGGTGGTTTCCTGCTGCTCCCGTTCACGCCGCTCCTTCGCCTCTTGGTGATTGATAGCACCAGCCGACATATCGCTGTCGATGGCGAGCTGCTTTCCGGGCATGGCATCAAGAGCAAAGCGCGCACCCACCTCTGCCATGCGTGCTGCGCCCTTTGTGATCACAAGAAAGTTAACAATCAGAAGAACAGCAAAGACGACAAGTCCAAGGAATACATTTCCGCCAATGATGAAATTGGCAAAGCCTTCGATCACTTCGCCTGCGGCAGAAGTCCCAGTATGGCCTTCGCCGATTATCAGTTTGGTTGACGAAACATTGAGCGCCAAGCGTAGCATCAACGAGGCCAACAGTATGGTTGGGAAAGCCGAAAAATCCAATGGACGATCAATAAAGAGCGTTACGGTAAAGATCAAAATCGCGAGAGCAAATGAGGCAGCAAGGCCAACATCCAGCATCCAAGCCGGTACAGGTAGGATCATCATCACAATGACCGCCATAAGGGCGATAGCCAAGAGAACCGTTGGCTGAAAGACCGCTTTAATGGAAAATGTTCCCATACCCTAGAAACTGATGAAAGCGATGCGGTCCAAGAACGTTCTCAGATCCTTGGTTTCAGGGATCGGAACCAGTGAGCCGTTCCGCGATTGTGACCCGGTCGTGTGTAGAAGGGGAAAACTGTTCTCGGAAACCGCAGGCTTTGGCTCTGGCGTCCAAGATATGACGTCTAAGTCCGGCACAGGGTTTGACATGTCGTGAAGATTGGCAAGAATGCGGTCAAACCGCTTTCGGTACTCCCCAGCGAATTCAGAATGTCGTGAATGATAGGCTCCTGCCGCCAAAGACCAATCGCCCATTTCCAGATGCAGATCCCAAAGGAATTGTGCGGCGTAGCGCGCATTTTCGACTGGGTCTAACATATGTTGGATGGACCGAAAGGCCGCCCCGTGCCATTTGTAGTTGATCTGAAAGCAGCCCACATCAAAGCTACGTGCCCCGCGAAGAATTTCTCTCTGAACATAGGCTTCGGCGGCGTCATTGCTGTCGAACCAAATGCCTCTGCCGTTCATGTTTACCGTCCAAGGCCACGGCGTCAGGCTACCATCGTCATTGCGACCGGTCTCTGCACGCGTGATTGCGCGCATCACGGCCAGAGGCACACCAGTTTCCGAAGCTGCAAGCTGCGCAGCCTTGTCACAATCATGCAAGACCGATGCCCTTGCAGATGGCAGTCCGAGCATGCCGAAGCCGCAGAGAACAGCTATTAGTCGTGCAGGGATCAAGGTCAGACCGCGTGTGGACATACTGTAGTGCCGCATCCACTGAATTAGGCCACCGAATGCAATCCAACCTCTTCGGAGAGTCTTGCTCATTCAAAAGAATCCCCTGATTGGCTGGGCGTGATGCCGTTGTTGCATACTTATTAGCCAATCAGTCTTGAGATTCGGTAACCAAGCGCCTGCATTTCAAGGAACGTCAATAAGATCCGTTTGCTTTAAGAGATCATTCAATGCCCCACGGATATCGGCACTTTGCTCAATTAATTGTTGATCGCGAGCAAGAATGCTCAGGTCAATATTGGGTGCCATGTCTGTCATTGCATGTGCTAATTTTTCTGTGACAGGGTCATCTGAATGCAAAAGCCGCGCCCAATCCTCTGCCAGCCAAGCGGTATGCTCTATCGTCGATGCATTTTCGGTCGCCTCAAGGTAACGCAAGGCAGAAACGTGATCCCCCAACATACTCTTGGCTCTGGCGCGTAACTGATTGGCCTCAGGATCGGACAGACCGAGAAGTTCAGCCTCTGCGCGATGCGGTTGCCCCTGCACCAGAGCTGCTTCAGCTTGCAAGATCCGATAACGAGGCACTGGGGAAATCGTCTTGGCAGCACTCAGAAGCTCCAATGCTTCTTCTGCAAATCCGAGATTCAAAACCCGTTCTGCCATTTCCAAGGCGAGGTCCATTGGGATCTCGTCGACCGGTTCAGTGATGCCAGATATCGCGTAACGAAGGAAGTCAAAGTCTTCTGCGTGCCTAGAAAGCAGGCGCAGCAGGTCGTGGTATGTGGCTGATAAGCTCTCTGGTGACAAATCTGCAGCGACACGGTGAAACTCAGAGAATGCCTCAGGAAATGCCTCGGAGGCGGCGAGAGCGAGCAGATAACCGCGGCCAAGTTCTTGTCCAAGAGCAGACCCACGGTGCTCATGATAGAATGCCCCGGCCAATTGCGCGCTGTCGTATGGAACGACCTCACCTTTCAGAACCTTTTGATCTATAAGCGCCAGGAGTGCGGCAGCGGAGTGCTGCGCATTTTGCTCAACTGAAGCCTCCAAGGCGGTTTGTGCTTCTTCATGTTTGCCATCCGCAATCGCGAGCTCTGCTGCTGCAAGGTCTCGCTCCGGTGACGCGAATTGGTCGGGATCTCGCATGCTTCTGAGGATCATGTCCGATGTCTCTCGATGTTTTGCCTTCAGCAGTTTGAGGGCTAGCCGCGGACCAAGGTGTTGCCGCAGATGTCTGGGCAGCGCAGTAAAAGCACTCAGAATCGATCTGTGGTCGAGAAGTTGATGCTTGGGAATGATGTCACTGGCGAGAGCGCCCCAAAGTGCGCCAAAACCATGGCATCCAATATCATGCTGTAGACGCGAAGCCGCGTGCGCTGTCTCGGGATGATCAATTACTGCCGCCAGTTCCAACAGAACTTGAGTTTCTTCACTTGCCGGTTCAGCCAAAACCGCAAGCTGCGATGCCTCTCTCCCAAAACCGAAATAGACATAAAGACGAGCCAAGCGAAGAACTGCCTGAGCGTCAAACGTATCGAACTCTTGCGAGAGCGTGCGGTTCAATTCTCCGATCTGTTCCTGAAAAGGCGCATTCTTTCCCCAGGCCGCGACATCAAGGAGGTTGTCCGGCAAACAGGCCTTTTTCAAATCTTGACCGTAATCAGGCCTCACCTTGCCTTCTCGTGCTTGGTCAATGCTGCTTTGCGCCATCAGATTGGAACGAAACGCGTAAGGTGAAAGGATTGTAGCTTTACCTCCGTCCAACTCGACGCTCTTATTCGGCCGAGAGTCTGGAATAGGCGGGCTCGACGCGACAGACTGCGGCCCCATCTCTCGTGGCTCGTCAGCGGGCTGCAACAATCCTTGACCTGCTGCACGTGCCACCCCTGCCAAAAGGGTGGAGCTAACTGTTGGCAGATCAACCTCCGCTTGGTCAGGGGTAACCAGCTTGAGCATATCCGATAGTACGTTCCCCACTTCGATCTGTCCGACAGCCATCGTGGTCGATGGAGAAATGGGCTGAGGACCGAGCGGCGGTGCCGTCTTCGGTATTTGACGCGCTCGCACTCCCTTGCTCTCTTGATCACGCAAAGGCGCGTCAAGACCCTTCACATCGGCAATATCGACGACCAGCATAGAGTTCGAGTACCAGAAGATCTTGGCCTCGCATGTGCAACCAAATGTCAGATCGAGCTGACCGTTTCCATTGTCTGCGTCAACGGCCTCAATTCGACCTTGTGTCAAACGATCAAACACCTGACTCACGTCGATCTCGGCTTGATAACCGGGGAAAGAAATTGAGATGCCGTTCACTCTCGATTGGCTCGACACCTCTGTTCTCTGGGGCATGTCAAGAACAAGACGAGAAAAGCCATCGTGCTCCCCGGAGCGCACCCGCACCGCCTGAGCAAAAGCTTGAGACGCGCTCAGTGTTACCAATAGAGCGACTAGCCATTTCTGGGTCATGCTGCATCCTGCTTGAGGGTTCTCAATGCCTCTTCCAGATCATTGAAACTCGGCCGCTTGTGATGGGGCGTATTTTGTCGACCAACTTCGATACAGATGTTGGTTGCATGATTGTAGAGATTGGCCACAAGCACTTCGCGGATAAGGTGATAGAAATGCCCGTCCTCTTCAACGACATCTTTCACCTTGGCGGCGAATGGGCCCACCAAACCATAGGACAGAAACACACCAAGAAAGGTCCCGACAAGCGCACCTCCTATCATTTTCCCCAAAACTTCAGGAGGTTGATCAATTGAAGCCATGGTTTTGATGACACCCAACACCGCAGCAACAATGCCCAATGCAGGCAACCCGTCAGCCATGGTTTGCAGAGCGTGGCTCGAATGCAGCGCATGATGAAGATTGGCTTCGATCCGCTTTTCCAGCACCTCCTCAACCTGATGCGGGTCATCATAGTTCATCGAAGCAGAACGGAGCGTGTCGCCAATCAGAGCCACCGCTTCCTTGTCCCTAAGAATTTTAGGGTACTTCAAGAATATAGGAGAGTCTTGTGGCGCCTCGATGTGCTCCTCGATCGCAATCGGATTTTGTCGACCAAGGCGAATGAGTTCAAACAAAAGGCAAAGAAGATCTTCGTAATCCTGCGGTTTCCACTTTGGTCCTTTAAAGACCTTTCCAACATCCTTGATGGTATGCTTGATTGAGGGACCATCGTTGCTGATGAGAAATGCGCCAACCGCCGCCCCACCAATCATCATGAACTCAAATGGAAGCGCCTTGAGGATGATGCCAAGCTTGCCTCCTGCGGCCATGTAGCCACCAAACACCATGACGAAGATTACAAGAACCCCAATGATACCGACCATGTCTCTCTCCGCTGGAAATCACAGCTTCGAGACTGCCATCAACCGATTAACAAACACTGAGTCCGCCCCTATCATTCATGTGGAGCATTGGCATTCCGTCCGGCAAGAATAACGCTTATGCCATTGGCAGTTGCAGGCGTCAGACCAGCCAGGATATCCGCCGCTGAGTCTGGGCGCATCCGCGCGAGGAAACCGGCGGCGAATACTGGGTCCAACTCTTCGAACAAGGCCGCCGCTTGTTTGGGTTTCATTGACTCGTAGACTTTGGTCAGTTGTGAAACGTCGTTCTCGGCCGCACTCTCAGTCAGAGAGATCATCTGGCGCAAATCATCTTCGGCGGTCTTCAAAGCAATCATTTTCTGGCTGATCTCACGATCAGCCAGATTAAGCGCATGGAGCCGATTCTGTAAGGTTGTCTCTCGCTTCTCCAACGCGCTCTCGCGCTTCTGAACAGCGACAAGCAACAGCTTCAGGTCATCAGGAGTCTGGCAATCGGCATCAGTCAGCGTGTCGGAGGATCTGGTTTCCTCAGAGACCAAAGCAAAGGCTTGCCCTGCGCCGTCACCGATACGAATCAACGCCGATGCCACAAGAAAGGAGGACAGGATCACGAGAACGCCGCGTGATCGCCGCAAGCCTCGTCCACCGCCGCGCCTTTGGGAACGCGAAATCATGGAGAAACCTCGCGGGTCATATCCTGATGGCGTTTAAAGACCGGGCCGGAGGGCGCAGATTGAGGGTATTCGCGCATCGGTGTCACCGGCTCCGATGCCAGTCCCCGATCAGGAAGATCGTGCATTGATGCAACCAGCAACTCCAAACGTCGAGCTGCATCTTCGGCTCTATCGGTGACCGCTTTCAAAGTCCGCGCTGACTCGTCCGCCGTGTGACGTGTGTCACGCAGCGTTGTGGTCAAATCATCGACCTGAGCCGATAAAATCGCCACGGCCCCTCCCATCCCATTTTCAAGATCGTTAAAGCGACCCAACCGTCGGGCCAGAACATAGCAATAAAGACATGCCCCGATAGTTCCGGCGATCATCAGAATATCAGCAATGATTTCCATGAGTCAGTCCTCAGCTCAGCACAAATTCAACAACCAGAAGGTCGTTAATTCGCCCCCCACCTGTGACGACTTGCAGACGGCGCAAGAGCTGCGCCCTCAGGCGCACCAAAGCCATGCTATCTTCGAGATCAGCAAGTTTCAGAGCGCGCAAGTAGGTATTCATCACATCAACTATGCGAGGCATGAGATCTTCAACTTCTGCCTTGTGCGCAGATTTGACTTCAAGCTCGGCACTAAAGCGCAGGTGCAAACGCTTTGCCCCCTGACCGACAGAAACGATCAGGGGCGTGACCGGGACAAAAGCCACATCCGGCATCATAGAGACAGGCCTGGGAGGATCGGCTGAGGCAGGCACTTCAGCTGCGGTGTCGCGATAGGCACTCATAGGAATCATCCCAGACCAGGTCGCATAGAACCCACCAGCGGCGCCAAGTATGACCAAAGCCAATCCAATCACTTGTGGCCTTCTGGAGGGTTTTGTTTCGGGTGCGTCTTTCGTCTCATCCGACTCTGCCATGCTAGACCTCTTTGTTGACGACAAACCATTTATAGACCGGCAGAAACTAACCGATTATTAAACCTGATCAGCGAATGATGACCGGAAACCAATGGCAGAACGCCAAATATCCGGAGGCATCAAGGTGCAGCAGATCACGAAGCTCTGGCATTCATTGTCGGTTCGAAATCGAATGATTGTGCTCGGTTCAGCCATGCTGATGTTCTGGGCGGTGCTTGCCCTTACTCGGATGGCTTCTAATCCGAGTATGACCCTGCTCTACGCGGGACTGGAGAGCAGCGCGGCCGGAGAGGTGGTTGGTGCGCTCGAGCAGCGTGGTGTGATCTATGAGGTCAGAGGCAGTTCGATCTTTGTCGACACGACCCGCCGCGATGAATTGCGCATGACATTGGCGGGAGAGGGACTGCCCAGTTCCAGTTCGAAAGGCTACGAACTTTTGGACAATCTGTCCGGCTTTGGCACGACATCGCAAATGTTCGATGCCGCCTATTGGCGTGCAAAGGAGGGAGAGCTTGCCCGGACAATCGTGTCTCATCCTGCAATCACCGCTGCGCGCGTGCATATTGCCTCAACTGGCTCCAATCCGTTTCAACGTGAAGTCCGCCAATCTGCTTCTATCTCGATCACGATGGGAGGTGCCGAGGTTACATCAAAACACGCGCGCGCCCTGCAGTATCTGGTGGCGTCGGCTGTGTCAGGTCTCTCGCCTGAAGATGTTTCAATCATCGATTCTGAAGGTGGATTGATCAATGGCACAGAAGAGACAAAGGCGTCGACCGCAGATGACCGCGCCGAGGTGCTGCGTTTGCGTGCAGCGCGCCTCCTTGAGGCTCGCGTGGGCCGCGGAAACGCAGTCGTCGAAGTCGCACTTGAGACGGTCACTCAAACGGAATTGACTCGAGAAACGCGTTTCGATCCAGACGGGCGCGTTGCGATAAGTACCGACACCGAAGAGCGCGCAAACACGTCTAACGATCAAAGCAGCGATGTGACGGTTGCCTCCAATTTGCCGGATGGGGATGTGGCGGCCAATGGTGCATCAGCCAGCGAAAATACCGAGGCCCGTGAACGGATCAATTACGAGGTCTCAAGCACGGAACGCGAGATCACCCAGCAACCCGGCGCGATCAAACGCATGAGTGTCGCAATCTTGATAAACGGCCTCACAACTTTAGACGCATCCGGCACGCCCAGCTTTGCCCTACGTCCCGAAGAAGAGTTGACGGCACTTCGTGATCTGGTGGTGGCGGCCGTAGGTATTGATGAGGCGCGCGGTGATGTTGTAACGATCCGCACCCTGCAATTCGAGCCGATAGAACCAAGTGGCACTCTGGTTGAAGCTAGCCTCTTAGACCGCCTCGCGATTGACGTAATGACTTTGGTCCAATCTCTTGTCTTGGCAATCGTCGCTCTCATCCTCGGTCTCTTCGTTCTGCGTCCTATTCTCTCTCGACCGCCTCTCATGGCCTCATCCCAGATTGGGAGGTTGGCAGTTGCGTCCCAGCCAGAAATCATGCCGCTTTCAGGAGTGATCGATGACGGAGAGATCGACGAAAGCGGCCTTTCGGACGTATCCGAAAAAGCCCTTATTGATCGCAGCAGACAGCCACTCTCGCGTATCGATGGCCCGCCTGAGGATCCGGTCGTTCGCTTGCGATCACTTATTGGTCAGCGTCAGGAAGAAACTGTCGAGATCCTGCGTAACTGGCTTGAAGGCGAAGAGGAGAAAGTGTGATGTCGATCGCGCATCTCTTGGATGATTTCGGATCAATCGCGAGAGGGAAACCTATCACCCTGACGGATGTCTTGCTTGAAGAAGAGCGCCTCGAAGCCTTTGAAAAGGGATATCAGGCGGGGTGGGACGATTGTGTTAAATCCCAGATCGAAGACGGCCGCAGGATAACGGCCGACCTTGTGCAAAACCTTCAGGATTTCAGCTTTACCTACGAAGAGGCACATGCCGAAATCTTGGCGATGCTGCATCCCCTTCTGCAACAGATAACAACCTCTGTGTTACCTGCACTGAGCCACGCCATGTTGGCCCCACGGATCACAGAAATCCTGACCGACCTAATCGCGACCCATGGGCGGCAACAGGTCAAGATCGTGGCCGGTCCAGATGACCGGATGATCCTCCAAACTCTGAGCGCAGATCTGCCCGAACTCTCAATTGAGGTCACCGAGGACCCAACACTGGCCAGTGGCCAAGTTTATTTGCGTCTTGGTGATCGTGAGCATGCTTTGGACATGCAGAGCGTTCTGCACGGGATTGAACAGGCCATATCCGGGTTCTTTATGGAAAATAGAAAGGCAGTAGCATGATGGACGTCGGGCCAGACGACAGCGGGGGCTTCACCTCTGATCTGCAAAATCCATTCTCTTCGGTTCCAATCGAGATCACGGTCTCTGTCGGCAAGGCCAGACCGTCAATTCGAGATCTCCTGAAACTTGGCAAGAATGCGGTTCTCGTGCTGGATCGTCGTGTCGACGATATGGTGGAGCTATACGTCGGAGAACGCCTTGTCGCACGCGGTCGACTCGAAGAATTGGACGGTGATCAGCAAGGTCAAATTGCCGTGCGGGTCACCGAAGTCGCCAATCTTCAGGACGGCCTCGGATGAGGTCACCGCTTCTGCTTCTCGGATTGGCTGCAATCCTTGCCATGTTGCATGCCCCCGCCGCACTGGCACAAGAGATTTCACTATCCATGGGCGATGACGCGTCACTTTCAGCGCGCACAATTCAAATCATCGCGCTCATCACCGTGCTCAGCCTCGCTCCGGGGATTGCCATTATGGTGACTTGTTTTCCATTCATCGTCACTGTTCTGTCGATCTTGCGGCAAGGGATCGGCCTTCAGCAATCACCCCCCAACATGTTGATTGTTAGTCTTGCTCTCTTTCTTACGTACTTTGTAATGGAGCCGGTATTTACAGAGGCTTGGACCAACGGAATTGAACCGCTCCTAGAAGAACGCTTGTCACCTGAACGCGCCACCGAGATGGTGATTGCTCCTTTCAGACAATTCATGTTGGGCCGTGTGGACCCTGAGACCTTTGCAAGCATGGCCGCGCTGAGACCGGAAGCAAGCGTTACTGTGGCTGGTTCTGATGCCCCACTTTCGGTGCTGATCCCCAGTTTCATGCTGTCGGAGATAGCCCGCGCATTTCAGATCGGCTTTCTTGTCTTTCTTCCATTTCTCGTGATTGACCTCGTCGTTGCGGCGATCCTGATGTCCATGGGCATGATGATGGTGCCTCCGGCCATTGTCTCATTGCCCTTCAAGCTGGCGTTTTTTGTCATCGCCGACGGCTGGACCCTCATCGCCGAGAGCCTGGTAAAGGGATACATGTAAACGACGCAAATAGCGTCAGAAAACCAGATAAAGTGTCGTGACATAAGGCGACACGGACCAGTAATCGTGCGGCGGCCAATGAGGCCCGAAGGGTTCACGCTTCACCTCTGGTCGCCAATCAGAAGGAACGCTTTGAGAGCTGTTGGTTCAGCGCAATCTACGCGGGATGGATGATAATTGACGAGGCTGCACACTCACGAGCCATCAAAAGTTGTTGTGACCCTGGAATCATCCATTGCCTTATGCGTCCTGAGGGAAAGTCATCAGCCCCAGTCTCTTACCTTCTCGCATTCAAAGAATTCGTGATTGAAATGCAGGGCATTGGATGACTTTGTTCAACGATCTTGCCTATAATCAAGGATAAAACACGGCAAGACAAAAAGTAGAGGGCTCCATTGAGTTTCTTGGGTATCACATGTCTACGCGATGACGGTCCCTATATTGTGGAATGGCTTGCGCATCATCTGGCAGTTGGGTTCGACCGTATGATGGTCCTAAGCCATGATTGCACGGATGGAACTGACGAATTGCTGGCCGCGTTGGCACAAGATCGTCGGATTGAGCATGTACGCTTTGTACCAAAAGGTGGAAAATCTGTACAATGGCAAGCTCTACGTTATCTGCGCGACCTCGACATATACAAGATGGCGGATTGGGCGCTATTTTTTGATTGCGACGAGTTCTTGTGTAGTCCGGCCGACAGCCTGCCAAAAATACTGGACACGTTCGACAGAGACGCGGAATCGTTCGACGCATTGGCGCTGCCATGGCGTCTCTACGGATCAAGCGGTCATCGAAGACGCCTGTCAGGCATCACGCCGGAGCGCTTTATGCGAGCTGCACCGTTGGATTTGCATTTCCCGCTCGCCCATCTCTTCAAAACCCTTCATAGACCCGGTGCATTTCGCCAGCCTGGCGTTCACCGCCCTCGCGGACGTCCCCGGCATCCCGCCGTCTGGATCGGACCAGACGGCGCTCGCCTTGCTGACGGCTTTGCACGCAATGACACGGCGATCACCCTGTATGGCGCAGGAAGCGGTCCTCCGAAAATATGGCTGAACCACTATTCATTGCGTTCTGTGGAAGAATTCATGCTCAAACGCGCCCGTGGTCTGCCCAATCATATGGACCGCGACGTCGGAGTGACCTATTGGGCAGAACGCAACTGGAACACTGTTGAGGCGTCAGAGATCCTGCCTATGTTGACATCTACTCACAGGGAAATCGACACGCTTATGGCCCTGCCCGGCGTTGCGCATGCGCATGAGGCCTGTTTGGCCGCGCATGATTCGAGATATCACACCCTCACTCAAGACATAGAAGCGTTGAGACTGGAATTCCGGCTGAGCTTTCTCACCGGCAGCACGCCGCCCTCCGCTGCAGATGGTCGGGATTTTCTCAATGCGCAGTTGCGTTTGGCTCGGACAGAGACCTGACCATGAGCGGGCGGGTGATCGAACGCCGCATGGCGAGCCAAGACCTGAGCGGACTTGTGCTTCTCGATGCGGTAGAGACCCGAATAGATAACGCAAGGCTGGTCACTCTCTTCTTGGGACCAGAGGTGGAACCAAGCGCGATCATTGCCCCGCAAGGAGGCGAGTTGATCTCGCAAAAGAGCGTAGGCGGCGCGGCGGTTCTGGAGTTTTTGGTTCCCGAAGGCCGCTTGCAGTTCGGCACGCCGCAAGGCCTGATGGACGTCACGCCGGCTGAAGCAGAGGTCTCGCTTCTGGAAGGCGAAAATGTGATCGTCGCAGTGCGTAATGGCGAGGATGCAGCGACAGTGCTGACATGGCTTGCCTATCATGCCGATCAGCAAGGTATGACCGGCGCAGTGATCCTTGACCGTGCTCGTCCCACCAGCGACCCGGATTTTGCGCGGGCTCTTAGCAAAGGCATAGCCGCGCAAGGGCTCGCAAGTCTGGTCATATTGCTGAGCAGCGACCAGCCTTTGGGGCGCCTTGACAGCCCAGCCGAGGCCCATCCCTACTGTGTTCCGGAATCTCCGGGTAAAGACAGGATGGAGATCCCGCCCCCGTCTCCTTGGAATTCGCCTCTGGCTGCGCTCAGCTTCTACGAGATTGCGCGTGCCCGCTTTCTTGCCCAATCCCGCGCCGTGGCAAACATTGACGTTCATGATCTGCTGGTGACAAGCAGCGAAACGGTGTTTAACAGCGCCGTTGCCGCAAAGGATGGTCTCATCGCGCTGATCGGGCGGCATTGCTATCCGTGGCGGGTCCGGAACGGGCAGCCAACAGGCTTTGCGGATCATATTTGCGTGCAGTTTGATTCCGGGACTGGACGACAGAGGTGGTGCCTGGCCCCAGCAAAATTACCACAGGACGCCGTCTGGCGTCTCTTGCGGGTCGGAAATGCGCGACCTGACCCCACGCGCACCCAACGGTTCTATCGTCATATGGCCCTACGGCACCCAACGGAGTCGATTTCCAAGATCGTGCCAAAATCCTCACTGATCGAACATCCTCCGTTGCTTGAACAGGCACAGACGTATTTCGGTCACATGCCCGTTCGCATGCCCGAGATTGCTTCGGATGCAGCACAGGGCGGACAGGGACGCGCGGCCATTGTGACCACGATGAAGAATGAAGGCCCCTTCATCCTCGAATGGCTGGCCTATCACCGCTCAATCGGATTTGACGATATTCTGGTATATACAAATGACTGCACGGATGGCACGGACAGCATGCTGCAGTTGCTGGAACGCAAAGGGTATGTTCAACATCGCGAGAACCCATTTCGCACAATGAACATGCCCCCTCAGCACGCTGCCCTGCAATCCGCCGAGCAGGAGCCGGTGATCAAAGCCGCCAAATGGATCACCTGTATTGATGTGGATGAATACATCAACATCAAAACCGGGGATGGAACGTTGAACGCGTTGTTTGATGCAGTCCCCGACGCCAATATGATCGCAATGACTTGGCGGCTCTTTGGCAATGGCGACGTGAAGGACTATGCTGATCGCCCCATTACCGAGCAATTCCTGCGTTGTGCGCCCGAGTTCGCACGCAAACCTCATCAGGCATGGGGTTTCAAGACCCTTTTCCAGAACATCGGCCTTTTCAAGAAGTTGGGGGTGCATCGACCCAAGGGACTTAATCCGCAGCTTTGGGAGGATATCAATTGGGTAAACGGATCTGGACAACCGTTGCCACGCGAAATGTATCGCAACGGCTGGCGCTCCACGATTGAGACCTATGGCTATGATTTGGTGCAGCTCAATCACTATGCGGTGCGCTCTGCCGAGAGTTTCCTTGTCAAACGTGACAGAGGCCGGGTGAACCACGTAGATCGAGATCAGGGTCTGGCTTATTGGTTTCGCATGAACAACAATTTTGAAGAAGAGCGCTCGATCCAGTCACGCCTCGCCATGATGCGGGCGGACCTAAATAGGTTGATGCAAGATCCCGAAATTGCGGCGGCCCATCACCATTCCGTCGCCTGTCACCGCGCCAAGATCGACGAACTACGTGCCACCGAGAATTACAGCAGTTTCTTTGCGGAGCTGACGAGCCCGCGCATGGAAAAGCTCGCGCGGCTGCATGGTCACTTTGGGTCGAATGTCTTTTTGTCGGGGCCGGGCGTGATACCCGACGAAATTGTGGCTCAGGACCCCGAAGCGGAGTGGTTCTTTACCGTAGAATTGCAGGGCGACACGGCGCATTGATCGAAGAGCGCGCAGCCTGTCCGATATTGTGTCAGGTCCGCCTGATCGCGGTAACGAGCGTGTCCATTTCCGGATCCATCCGGATCGAAGCCGCCTTGCGTTGGTGCCATTCGACACCGCGCTGATGCAGGTCTGCCAACTGAGGATCACTTTTCAGTTCAGCCAACAACTCCGAAGTCCGGGCGCTGTAGCGAGAGATTGACGTATCCGTTTCGTCATTCAAGTTGAACTTGTCCCAATACTCTTGGCCCAAGATATGGTGCGAATGGTTTGCACGCCCGCGCGCGCGCTTGATCAAAAAGCTCTCCATCGAACGCAGAGCGTAGTGGTTGACCTGCGCATGGGTGAAGAGCGGCGGGTTTTCCGTGCGCACGCCGTCCACAATGTAGTCAATTCCCCCCGGCAGGACACGCCGCGTGGTGGCGACATGCTCATCGTGGCACACGGGTCCATGCAAACCCATGCGCTGGAATTTGTGCTGGTTCGTGTAGAGCGATTTTACGAATTTGCCGGTGCTGGGGCGCTGTTCGGCATCCCACTCATACTCACCTTTGGTGAACTGCTCCGTTACGGGCCTGTCTTCGAACCGCTCGACTCCGTCCGGGCCAAACACGCGCCACGGCACAGAAATCACGTCGGTGTCCACGCCTGATCCCTCGACAAGAGCCCGGACAGACCCATCGCCAAGATGGACATTTAGGAATTCATCCACATCACAGACAAAAATCCATTTTGCCTTTAGCACAATCTCATAGCGGCGACTGGCCTGCCGCAAGGCGCTGCGATGGATGCCAGCCTTGCGCACCACGGTGTCATGTTGTGTGACCAATCCCATTTCCTGAAGGCGGCGCAGGATGTCTACCGTGGTATCGGTGCAGTCGTTGGTGCAGACCAAAATATGATCGAAGCCAAGGGCTTTGTAATGCGCAACCCATTCCAGAATATAGGGGGCTTCGTTCTTCATCGTCGACACGACGGTATAGGTCTCTGCGCTCATATCCGCCTCATCTCATCAGCCGTTCCGGCATGTTGTTTTGCCCTGAACTTTAGCGTCAGCGCACCGCACAAGACAAGCAGCATGGCGTCGGCGTCACGATTGCTGCAATTTCGTATCGGCCGGGCATTCTGCCGATACCCAAATGCTGCGCAAGTGTTTACTCTGCCACGAAACCGCGCCATTTGGCCCGCAGCGCATAATGAGAGGAGAGCTATAGGTGGCACGGCAACGTGAGGTCGGCACGCTATGGATCGGTGGGCCGCTCAGCTGGATGGAACAGCTCTGCCTCAAGTCCTTTGTGGACAAAGGCCAGAGAATTACCCTGTTCGGATATGAAGGTATTCCAAACCTGCCAGATGGCGTGATTTTTCGCGATGGGCGCGAGATCATCGACACAGATGACTTTATCAAGTACGAGCAAAAGAACAGCTATGCGCTATTTGCCGACTTGTTTCGCCTGCACATGATCCACAAATGTCCCGGCATGATCTGGGTGGATACTGATGTGTATTGCCACAGCCCAATGACCTACGACAGCGACTATGTTTTTGGCTATGAATTGCCCGGTGAGCATCGCGTCAACAATGCGGTTCTGGGTCTGCCCGCCGACAGCGAGATGCTGGCGCGGATGTTGGAATTTACATCGGACCGGTATGCGATTGCCCCATTTTTGCCCCGCAAGCGGCAAGAGATGATGCGCAAACAGGCGGACAAGGGCAAGCCTGTGCATGTGTCACAACAGCCGTGGGGCGTTTGGGGGCCGATGATGGTCACTCACTACGTTCATGCTCTTGGGCTTGAGGCGCATGTGCAGCCACTCAACGCATTTTATCCGATCACCTTTCCTGAACGGTTCAAGTTCATGCGGCGCGCCGATCTGGCCGCTGGTCTGATCACAAAGGAGACCACCGCTCTCCATCTCTGGGCCTCGAACAAGCGGCAGTTGGGCACTTTGCACAACGGCCTTCCACCAAAAGGCTCCTACCTCGAAATGCTGGTGCAAGAGCATGGCATCAATCCGGCCCTTGCCCCGATCAAAGGGCGTGGCAACACTACCTTTGACGGAGCGTTGATCGACGAACTCGATCTGGAAACCGTATCGAGCGCCGCCGATCTGACGGGACATGCGCGCAGTTTCATGCTGGCGCTGCATCACAAATTCGATTGCGACTTACAGGTGATCAATTGTAACCGGCGGGGAAAATTCAAGGCTGACGACGAAGGATGGCTTGAGGGGTATATCACGTTCCTTGTCGAAAACGATGTCAGCCGAGATCGCATTCAGATCATCCGGGATGACAAAGATCTGCGACCGGTGGATGTGCTGTGTAATCTTTCGGGGTTTGGCGATCGCTTAAGCGTTCCTTTTCTGCAAAAGTTTCTAGAACGCTGCATGCATTCCGACAGCCGCGTTTTCATGGATGTGCGCAAAGGATCAGGTGCCTTTCCTTTTCTCAAGGCGTTTGGCACCAACATCACGATTTCAAAGCGCGAAGAAGAGGGCCATGAGATCACCCGCATTCGCGTGCAGGCCAAAGCCCCGGAGGTCAATTCCGGTGGGGATACATGGGATCACATCGCTCTCCAACTCGCAGGGACGGAAGGTTGGTATCGGGCCGGACCCAACGGGCATAGCTTTCTCTACATGCCCCGCGATCCTGACATCCTGGTCGTGACTTTTGACAATCTCGATATCGCCATGACCAAGCGTGAGGACCGACGTCCATGGGGATACAATTTCATCAAGGATCAGGGTTGGTCGATGTTGGGTGTTCTGGCCGGTGGTTGGACCTGGTATCGGGAGCCTTGGGTCTGCGAGCAATTCGACGCTCTCCAGCAAGAGGGATTCTTCAAAAAATTCAAACGTGTGGTGTTTTACGGAGCCTCGATGGGAGGCTATGCGGCCTGCGCCTTTGCACCTGCCGCGCCCGGCTGCGATGTGGTCGCCATCTCACCGCAGAGCACGGTGGATAAATCCATCGTACCATGGGAAACTCGTTACAAAACGGTCTGGGATCGCGATTTTTCCGGCAAGTATGGCGATGCGGCCCAGGTCAGCGCAGCCGCGCATCGTGTGTCGATCCTATATGACCCCTATGAACCACTGGATGCTCAACATGCTGCGCGGTTCAGCAACGCGAATGTTGCGCATCTGCGCGCGCCCCTGCTGGGGCACCGCTTGGGTAGTTCTCTCAATCAGATGGGCATCCTGAGCCCGATCATTCTGGGTGCCCTGAATGGCACTCTGACGCCGCAAGAGTATTACCGGCTGCTCCGCGCCAGACGCAATCTGCCAAGGTATCAACGGGAACTTTTCAAACGCGCTGTCGAGAAGGGGCATACCAAACTCGCCAGATCACTCGCGTCCCATATTCTCGAACAGAATCCCAATCGAGCAATACGGATTGGGCTTGAGGCTCTGACAACAGACTGAGCGACGCGGCCAAAGTGGCGCGCACGGCATTCATCGCACCACGAACTCGGCGTGCAGGGCACCCGCGGCCTTGATGCTCTTGAGGATGTCAATCATGTCCCGGGGGGCCACTCCGAGCGCGTTCAATCCAGCTATCACGTCTGAGAGAGAGGTGCCTGGCTCCAATTCGGCCATCCCAATGCCCGGCTCCTTCTCGAACTCGGCCTGCGTGCGCGGGACCACAACAGTCTCGCCTTGGGCGAATGGGTTGGGCTGCACCACCAGGGGTGTTTCCTGAACTCGCAAAGTCAGGTTGCCTTGGGAAACGGCCACCCGCGAAATGCGCACGTCCTGCCCCATCACGATCGTGCCGGAGCGTTGATCGACAACCACCCGCGCCTTGCGCTCTGGCTCGACCAAGATATTCTCGATTTGGCCAAGCGCATGAGCAGGCGACGCCGCGCGCATCCTGGACAGGGTCAGGCGCACTGTTCCAGAGTCAAGCATGATGGCTGCATGGCGTCCAATCGTTCCGTTGATCGCGCTCTCAATCCGCGCGGCAGTGGTGAAGTCCGGCTCTCGCAGCGCAAGGCGGATCGTTTCAATCGTTGTAAAGTCAAAGTCGATCTCACGCTCGACCCGCGCGCCGGACGGGATGACCCCTGCTGTCGGAACGCCTTGTACGACCCCCCCGGCCTCTCCTTCGGCAGAGAAACCGCCAGCAATGATTGTGCCTTGGGCCACCGCATAAATCTGACCATCGGCCGCATTGAGGGGCGTCATCACCAAGGTTCCACCCAAAAGGCTCTTGGCGTCACCGATTGCCGAAACTGTCACATCAATTTGGCCTCCTGCACGCGCAAACGGGGGCAGTTCCGCCGTGACAAATACCGCTGCGACATTTTTTGGCCGGAACTGTTCCCCTGACACGTTGATCCCGAGACGCTCAAGGATGTTGGACATGATTTCTTCGGTGAAGGGGGCGTTGCGCAATCCGTCCCCTGTTCCGTTGAGCCCGACGACCAAACCGTAGCCCACAAGGTCATTGCCGCGCACACCATCGAATTCGACCAAGTCCTTGATCCGGATTGGGCTGGCGTCAACGGAGCCGACGGAGCCGACGCACGCGGCAACGCCAAGAACGATACACAAGATCAAGGATTGAACGTTCATGACAGGAAATTCAGAAGGTTGAGTCGAGCGGTTCGCGCCGTGAGGGTGTAGAGCGTTTCCAACTGGAACTGCACTTGCTCGAGCTCAACGGCCGCCTCGAATGGATCAGAAGAGACCAGTCCAGAACGTGCAATCTCGAACCCGCTTATTTCTGCAGAGATGCGCGAGGCGGATTGATCAATCCGAGCCTCCGCCAGACCAAGATTGGCTCGCAGGGTCGTCAATGCATCCTGATGCTCGATCAAGGCGAAACCGGCACCGGCCGCCAGATCAAGACGGTCTGCCTCCGTGAGAGGCAAGCCGGCATCATTGCTGACAGCTATCAATGCCAGATGTTTCAACGCATCTCGCAACGCGGGATCATCGGCGCGAATATCCAGAGCGACGGATTCGCCAGACCCGAGTTGATATGGGGAGATCCCAGTCGTGCCGCCCTGATAGATCGCGGTCTGAAATCCGCCCGACATTCCGTCAAAGAAGGCATCGAGCCGCACTTGGACCTCTGATCGGGTGGCGGCACCAATAAGCGTGCTGCGCAGAGTTGAGAGCAGTGTTTCGCTAGAGCCCAAAGGTGCCCGCTCAGTCCGAGCCCCAGCAAACAGCGCCCGACCAGAGACATCGCTGTTCAGCGCTCCGATCACGGACCCAAGGGTCAGATTGGCACTGACAACGACATTGGACAATTGGAGCGTCGTCCCGGCCGTGCCGAGCGTGATAGCCTGCGTGGCCAGATCGGTTGTTGCCGTCTGTACCCGGTCAAGCGCGCTCTGCATGATGCTCGTATCTGTCGCCGCCTCGCGCGCGGCTGTGCGATGTGCGGATAAGAGCACCAACTCATGTTCAACATCGGCCAAGGGTAACAAATTGCCCGCGAGGTGCTGACCGAGATCCGCCACCCGACCGCTGCTGAGCTCCAGGGTCAAGCGGTCCACCTGTTGCCGCAAGTCTACGCCCTGACGGCGGAGCGCAAAGGATTGGGCAAGGTCACCGATGGTTTGAAAGGTCATGGTCAGATCCTCAAAAGGGTGTCGAGCATATCATCAATGGTCTGGATCATGCGGGCGTTGGCACCAAACGCCTGTTCCACCAAGAGCAAGCGTTGCAGCTCCGCGTCGCTATCGACACCATTGGCCAATTCCAACGTCCGAAACTCGGTGGCCTGTCCTGTGGCAAAGCTCTGGACCTGCTCCGCCGCCACCCGTGCTTGAGAGAGACCCGAAATCAATGTCGCCGCATGCCCAGCCGCAGAGCGCGCGCCGCTGCCCAAAGCGCCCGAAGACAAGGGGCTTGTGTCAGTCAGCGCACGGGTCAATGTGACAAGCAAACTTCCGTCGCCCGGTGGCCCGGCACTTTGGGCCGCCACCCCGTCGCGGATCCTGAAGAGATCCCCCCCACGCAGAGGATCAACTGCCTGATTTACGCCAATGCGCCTCGCAATGCCTGATTCATTCTGAGCCTCAAACAGGTCGCCCGCATCAGTGAAGAGACCAGCGTCCCCCGCCCCGCGTGTGGGGTCCAAGCCGGATTGCTGAAACCGCTCAACCAGATCGCGCGCAATGGCATCGAGATCCGCAGTCGTGTCAACCGAGGTCCGATCGCGGATATCGAATAGCGCCCCAAGGCGCCCACCCTGCAAAGGCCCCCGGTCACTGCCGGTGGGAACCGCCGTACCGTCAATTGCGATTCCTGAGAGAAGACCGTTTTCAAGGGTCATATGCGCGGCAACCATGGGCGCGCCATCAAAGGAGAGTGTTACCGCCCGCCCGTCGAGCAACAGCCCTCCAGCGGTTGTTACCAGCGCCACAGCCCCATTGTCACGGGGCACCTGCCGAAGCGGAAGAATCTCAGCCAAGGAATAGATCACACTTTGCCGCTGATCCTCGAGTGTGGCCGTGTCAGTTCCGCGCGTCAGGTTGGTCGCAATTTGAATGTTGAGTGCAACCACCTGTTGGAGACCGGAGTTCAACGCAACTACAGTTTCAGCGATGTCGCGATCCGCGGCACTGCGCAAGCGCGCAATTTCGGTTGCGGCGTCATTGAGGTGAGTACCGAGCGCCTGAGCCTCGCGCAGAACCGCCTGCAAACGGTTCGGATCCTCGGGGCGTGTGCTGGCCGTCACGAGCGCGGCTTCGAGCGCGGCAAATCGACCTGTTAGGGATTGCGCCGACTCTGGCGTACCAATGACCTGCTCCACAGCTGATGCAAAGGCCACACCGACCTCGGAGGCGGCCTGCGCTGCATCCGCGATACGCCGATCAGATAGCAGACCGAGATCGATTTGTCGCGACACAGCCTCGACACGCACACCACGGCTGTCGCGGGTCGAGGTGAGTGCTATTTCTCTTGGCGCAAACCCTTCGGTGAGCGCGTTGGCGAGATTGCCAGACACAACATCTAGAGTGCGCGTATTGGCAGCCAGCCCACTGAGCGCGCTTGACAGAGCGGAACTAAGCGACATGATGCCTCCTTTGCTTGGCGGTCAAGGACGTGATCAACGGATGATGTTGGTGGTTTCTTGCAACATTTCATCAACGGTCTGAATGACCTTGGCATTCGATGAATAGGCGCGCTGCGTCTGGATCATATCCGTCAATTCACGCGCAACATCTGTGGCGGATTCTTGACGGGCAAAGGCCACGATATCACCAGTCGGCCCGTCGCCCGCGTCCCAAAGAAAGAACGATCCGCTGTCGGGCGAGGGCTGATAGGTCTGTTGATCCATCGACACCATACCGTTGGGGTTCGGCAGATCCACCAGCGGCACCTGATAGATGATCCGACTGACCCCTGTATCAAACGAGGCGCGGACAAAGCCATTCGCGTCCACTTCTGCCGAGGTCATGTTACCCACGGGGGAGCCGTCTTTGGCAATCGACAGCGGAGCAAAGCTGTCGGACAATTGGCTCAGGCCATCGGACGTGCCGGGACGCCCGATATTGATTTCGATTGGACCGCCTGCCACATCGACGATGATTGTCCCGGTTGTTGGGTCAAATGCACCCCCTGTGACGGTCTGGACGTCGAGCAGGGTGCCACCCGTCTCTCGTGCATCATCAAAGGTCAGAACATACTCTCCGATCAGCGCATTGCCCTGAGCCGAGTCCGTCAAGATTACGGTCCATTCATTCGACAGACCGACGGTTGCGACCGTCGGCACGAACTGGAGCGAGATATTCTCTGAGGTTCCGAGATTGTCGAAATACTCTATCGAAAGCTGCTGCGGATCGCCGATACTGTCAAATCTGGTGTCGGTTGCTGGCAGGTTGATGCCAAGTTTGATGGAGGTGGTCGGTTCACCAGTCAGTTGATTGACATTGATTTGAACCGGCTCCAACCCACCGCTCGTGTCGCGCGAGAACTCTGGGATCGTTCCATCCGGATTGGCGGGCCACCCCAGCAGCACAAGACCAGACTCGGTCACCAGCCGCCCCTGTGAGTCCGTCCTGAACGAGCCGGTCGTAGTCAAGAGCATCTGAGGATCGCCATTTGACACCGTGAGATCAGTCACCCGCGCAACCGGAAGGAAGCCACGGTCGCGCACTGCGAGATCGGTTGGATTCGACGAGCTGACAATTGAGCCGCCCTGATCAATCAGGCGCTGTGTGCTGGCACGGACGCCACCGGCGGAATAGCTCCCGCCGCGTCCGGATATGACCAAGGATTCGAAATCCGCCTCAACCCGGCGATATCCAAAAGTCGATGAGTTGGCGATATTGTCCGAAATCGTGGCGAGCCGCGTGGCATTCGCGTTCAAGCCGGCGACACTGGCATTCAAAGAGGAAGAAATTGTCATGGATACGCCCTTATGCTGCATCAACCAACCTTGGGACACAGGCATACGCGCGTAACTTTAACAGTCCGCTAATGGATAAAATTCTCGCTAGTTCAGGGTTGGATCGGATCGCAGCAAGATCATCTCCAGCCGATTATTTCGCAAATCCATGGGATCAAGGACAGCGGATGTACGGTCTGCATGCCCTGTTATACGACGCATCCGCTTAGCCGAAAGCCCCTCGGCTTCCAGCATCTGGCGAAACTGATTGGCACGGCTACTGGACAAATCCCAAACCGGATTTCTCGCAAGCGTAATGGGTTGCGCACGGGTATGGCCCGCCAAGGCAACATCATTCACCACCAGATTTGCGGCAGAGGCCAGAAGCGCCGTGAGGTCCTTTAGCAAGGGTGTCGCGACAACCCCATCCACTTCGAAAAGCTGTGCTTGGGGCAGATCAAAGATTTCAATCACCAATCCTTCATCCGTGAGACGTGTCACGATATGGCGCAGGGTTTCGTCTGCGACCAAACTCTCGCCACTGCCCCCCCTCAGCATGTCCTCAATGGCGGCGAATGCTTCTGCCTCGACCTGTGCCCCGGCAGAAAGACTGCCTTTCTCAATTGCCACATTCTCACCATTGGCCTGGCGGTTGGACGTTGCCAAGCGCTGCGAAGCGCCCGTGCCATTCTGCACCAGCGTATCTTCGGAGAACACGCTGTCCCCACCAAAAGCGCCATCCCCGCCACCGGAGATTCGGTTGATCGGCACGCTCGGGCTGAAGTAGTCCGAAATACCCTTGCGTTGTTGTTCCGTTGTCGCGTTCAACAGCCACATCAGCAGGAAAAAAGCCATCATTGCCGTGACGAAGTCAGCATACGCCACCTTCCAGGCACCACCATGATGCCCGCCACCGCCCACGATCTTCTTCCGTTTGATGATAACTGGCGCGGCATTGCTATGCGCGCTCATTCTCACCACCTTTGTACTCACCCGTCCCAAGGGCTAGCACACCGATGCTTAGCAGGCTGTTAACATGTCAACTTGTCGGCATTTACCGGCGTCAGACCTGCGCCGGCAACCACAGGACAATCGCCGGAAAGGCAACCAAAAGGCCAATTGTAACAGCGTCAGCGACAAAGAATGGCGTCACGCCCTTAAAGACATCTTGCACACTGATATCGTCTCGGACGCCCGCCACGACAAAGCAATTGAGACCGATCGGAGGTGTGATCAGGCAGAACTCTGCCATCTTGACCACCAGAATGCCAAACCAGATTGCGCACATCTGTCCGTTCATCCCGAAGGCACTGTCGGCAGCACTCACCCCGACCCCGCCATTCAATGCCATGACTGCGGGATAGACCACCGGCAAGGTCAAGAGCAGCATGCCGATGGCATCCATGAACATACCCAAAACCGCATAGGCCAAAAGAATGCAAATCAGGATCAACATCGGTGACATGGTCAATGACGTGATCCAATCGGCAAATGCGCTCGGCAGGTCGGCAAAACCCAGAAACCGCACATAGATCAGAACGCCCCAGATGATCGAGAAAATCATCACGCTCAGCTTGGCCGTTTCAAGCAGGGCATCCTTCAACTCAGGCCAGCGCATACCGCGGTAAAGCGCAACCAGAAAGACCAGAAAGGCCCCGATTGCCCCGCCTTCGGTGGGTGTGCCCCACGCATCACCTCCGAAGGGATTGTAGACAAAGAACACAATGGTCACGACCACGAAGACAATGGGCAGCGCAGGGGGCAGAGAAACGAACCGTTCGCGCCACGTAAACCCGCTTACGGGCGGTCCAAATCCTTTGATCGTCATCGCCAATCCGATGATCAAAACCACATAAACAATGGCCGAGAACATGCCGGGCACAAACCCGGCCAAAAGGAGTTTGCCCACGTCCTGCTCGACGATGATGGCATAAATCACAAGCAGAGCAGATGGCGGAATGAGACTGGCCAAGGTGCCAGATGCCGCGACAACGCCCGCTGCAAAGCGCTTGTCATACCCGATCTTGAGCATCTCGGGGATCGCGATGCGAGCAAAGACCGCCGCGGTCGCCACGCTCGCGCCAGAGACGGCGGCAAAACCTGCAGTCGCGAAGACGGTCGAGACAGCAAGCCCGCCAGGCACCCACGCCACCCAACGCTTTGCGGCCTCGAACAGCGCCTGTGTCAGGCCAGCGTAGTAGGCTAGGTAGCCAATCAGGATAAAGGTTGGAATGAGGCTGAGCGCCTGAGAGCTGACCTTGGAGTGGGGCACCTGCCCTGCGGTTTTGACCGCGACGGTCACCGCCCATAGGAATTGATCGCCATCGTAGCCTTTTTTGGACCAAAAGATCCAAATCAGCCCGACAACACCGGCCAGCGCCGCAGCAAAAGCCACCCGCATGCCCAGAACCACGACGACCAGCATGATGCCGGTGACGGCGATTCCAATTTCGATGGGCTCCATCAGATGCGTCCCTTATGTGTCATGGCCGGTAAGTTGCGCGGCCTCTCTTGCGGCTTGGGTGGCCACATCTTCAATTAATGGCACCGCCACAGGCTGTTCGGTGCCGGAGACAAAGGCCCGACCATAACCCCAGAGTTGAAGCCCCAGCCGAATGGACAGCACCGCAAAGGCAATCGGCGCAAGGATTTTGGCAGGCCAGATCGGCAGACCGATATCAATCGTACTGTCGCGGCTCCACATGGGGGCACCCCAGTCAAAACTGCGCTGGAAGTGCGCCCAGGTGCCCCAGACCAGCAAAAGCATCACGATCAAAACTATAAGCGTCGTGACAAACTCAACCAGCCACAACACCCGCCCTTTGAGAAGGCTGACCACAATGTCCATTCGGATGTGCCCGCCGTCGCGTTGCGTGTAAGCCACGCCCATGAAGGCAATGAGCGGCATGATCTGTTCAATCCAGTCCACATATCCCGGGACGGGCTGATTAAAGAAATTACGCCCGCTAACAGAAATGACCGCAAGCACCATGATGGAAAAAACCGCTAGTCCGCTCAGCAATGCGAGCAGGCGCTCTAGCTTGTAAAGACGCCGGTCAAGATAGCTAAGAAGGCTGTTGTCGGACAGAACCGATGCCGCACCCGCCATGGGTTTTCTCCCTGTTGTTTCAGGATGGAAACGGCCCGCCACGCATCCAGCGCAGCGAGCCGGCGTTATTGGCTCAGGAGCCGCCCTTGATTTCAGTCAGTTTGGCCGTGACGAAATCGTAAAGTTCCTGTGCAGGAAGGTCGCGGGCAGCATTCTCCTCGATCCAGCTTGTCGCCGCTGGACCGGCCGCTGTTTCCTTGAACGCATCAAGCGAAGCCTGATCAAAGCTGACCGAGGTAATGCCGCGCTCTTCCAGAGCCGGACCCCAGGCTTTCATGGTTTCGTTTTGATAATAATCAATATAATAGGCCAAGGCTTCGTCGATAGATCCAAGCAAAGCCTCACGCTCAGCGTCCGTCAGTGCGTCGAGCGCATCGGTATTGGCCACCACGGGGCAATTCACCGTGCCGGGGTTCAGGTTGGCGGTCCACCACTTGGCGCTTTCGATGGTGCCAAAGGACATGTGCGCATGCGGTGCGAAGCTCACGGCTTTGACAACACCGCTGTCCATGGCTTGACGCACTTCGGTGGCTGACATTGAGGTTGGAACCGCCCCGACAGCCTGCATGGCCGCGCCAATCCCGCCAAGGGCGCGTACGCTCATGCCCTTGAAATCCTCTGGGCTGTCAGGCACGTCGCCTGATCCCACAAAGTTGTATTGCGGCATTGGCGTGGGCATCAGAAGCGTTGCATTCCAACGCGCCAGATCGGCCTTGACCGCGGGATGGTCATAGAGAGCCTGCGACAGTGCGGTTTCCTGTTCGAGCGTCTCGACGCCCAGGAATGGCAGTTCCAACACCGTCAGGGATGGGTTCTTATCGGCATGATATCCTGCGCAGAACTGCGCCATCTCGAAGGCTCCGATCGAGATTCCATCGAGGTTCTCTTTCTCGTTCGACAGACCTCCATAGCTGATATTCATGGTAAATTCGCCGTTTGTCTTGGCGCTTACCAGTTCTGCCAGCTTTTCCACATGTTCAGTGAAGGCGCGGCGTTTGCCCCAGACGGACACGTTCCATTCGGTTGCCACTGCCTCTCCGGCGAAGGCAAGGCTGAGGGCGGCTACAGCGGTGTAGCTCAGGTATGTCTTCATGGATATTCCTCCCAATGTTTTCTTGTTTGATTGGAGTTACCAAGGAAATACCGGCCAACTTTGCGTTGAAAAACCGCCATTCCTCTATGGAAACCCAGTCGTGTTCTGCGAGAACACACCAGTAGCGTCCTTTTGTCCAGCCCAAGCTTCTTGAAACGGAACCCTCGACAAGCCGGGAAAAGAGGTCTGCTTTCGATTTGTGCGCTGACCGGAAATCGCGACCAGAAAAGCCAGGCGCGGCGTGGCGACTTTACGGATGTGCGGTGGCAGCGTACGTTCGCGCAGGGCTTGGGTCGCGACGCGGTCGGGCCGCCGAAACCACCATCCGACGCGGGACTGAGCGCCAGCCTCCAAGGCCGCCCGCGATAGAATCGACCGAAATCTCGATCAATTCCTATTAAAAAACTCAACTATTAATCGAGCCGTGATCTGGTCACCCCCGCGATGGCGTGCTAAGCGCGAATTATCCGCGCGACGAAGGATGCCGCATGCCTGACCCTGTGCCCGCCCAACACCCCCTCTCTCGGACCGAGTTCATCGCGATGATGGCGATGATGGCTGCGGTGGTTGCGTTCTCCATTGATGCGATGCTGCCGGGTCTGCCGCATATCGCCGAGGCGTTGACGCCCGATGCCCCGAACCGGGCGCAGTTGATCATCACCGCCTTTCTGCTGGGTCTGGGGCTGGGAACATTTGTTTCGGGTCCGCTGTCGGATTCCTTTGGGCGCAAGCGGGTGATCCTGATCGGCGCGGCGATCTATGCAACAGGGGCCGCACTTGCGATGTTCGCGCCGAGTCTCGAGACCTTGCTGGCCGCGCGCGCGATTCAAGGCATAGGAGCGGCGGCGTTTCGCATCGTGTCCATCGCCATTATACGCGATCTCTATGCCGGGCGCGACATGGCGCGGCTGATGTCATTCGTGATGATGGTGTTTGCGCTGACGCCTGCGATGGCCCCGCTCATGGGGTCAGGCATCATCGTGCTGGCTGGGTGGCGCGGGGTATTTGCGGCCTTTGTAGTCTTTGCGCTGGTTCTGTCGCTCTGGATGGCGCTGCGCCTGCCTGAACCGCTGCCACCACATGCGCGCCGGGCATTTCGGGCGGCCCCCCTCTGGGCGGCGCTGCGCGAGGTTCTGGCGCATCCGGTAACGCGAATGGCGATTGTTGTGCAAATGCTCTGCATGACCACGCTTTTCACCTCGCTCAGCATGGTGCAGCCGGTGTTCGACGAAACATTCCATCGCGCCGCAAGTTTCCCCTACTGGTTTTTCCTGATGGCACTGATCGCAGGCTGTGGCAGCTTTCTGAATTCCCGCCTTGTAATGCGCCTTGGGGTGGAGCGGATGGTGAGCGCGGCGTTGGCCTCGCAAATCGCGCTTTCCATCGTGGCAATTGCGCTCTGGCAAATCGGCCTGCCGCCCGGTGCGCAATTCGCAACCTTTCTGATCTGGCAGACCAGCGTTTTCTTTCAGGCCGGGTTGACGCTTGGCAATCTCAATGCCTTGGCGATGGCCCCGATGGGTGCGATTGCAGGCATGGCCGCGAGCGTGACCGGCGCTGTGGCGACGGTGGGCAGTGTCGCCATCGCTGTTCCCATCGGGCAGCAGTTCGCAGGCACCCCGATGCCGGCGCATCTGGGGGTGCTGGGTGCCGTGCTCGTGGGCTTTGTCCTGATGCAGCGGCTACGGATGCGCACTGCGGAAATGGTGTGAGTCACTTTATTTTGTATACCGTCGCATACTATCTTTATCGCGCGCGAATTTTCCGCTAAGACAGCCTCAATCCAACGAGTCGCGCGCCTGCGCCGCAGGGCGACAGCGCGCATCCCCTGATCGGAAAGGATCCCAAATGGCCACGTCCAATACACCCGATATCATCTATACCAAGGTCGATGAGGCCCCCGAGCTTGCCAGTGCCTCGCTCTTGCCGATCGTCCAGCGCTTTGCGGCGGCTGCCGATGTCACGGTGGGCACCAAGGATATCTCGCTTGCGGGTCGTATCCTTGCCTCCTTTCCCGAGCATCTGACCGAAGAGCAACGTATCGCTGACGATCTGGCGGAATTGGGCGCGTTGGTAAAGACACCGACCGCCAATGTCATCAAGCTGCCGAATATCTCGGCCTCGGTGCCGCAGCTTCTGGCGGCGATCCGCGAATTGCAGGGGCAAGGCTATGCTATCCCCGATTACGTCGAAGACCCTCAGACCGATGCCGAAAAATCCGCGCGCGCCCGGTATGATGCGCTCAAGGGCTCTGCCGTGAACCCGGTGCTGCGCGAGGGCAATTCCGACCGCCGCGCCGCCACTGCCGTCAAGAAATACGCCCAAGCCAATCCGCATCGCATGGGCGATTGGTCCGCCGACAGCAAGACGCGCGTGGCCGCGATGGCCGATGGCGATTTCTTCTCGAACGAGAAATCCGCAACCCTGCCGCAGGCGGCCAAGGCCAAGATCGTGCTGGAAACCGCCAATGGCGAGACCGTGCTCAAGGATGGGCTGAGCTATCCGGCCGGAACCGTGGTTGATGCCACCTATATGAGCGCTGCCGCATTGGACGCCTTTCTTGCCGAGGAAGTCGCGCGGACCAAGGCCGAAGGCGTGCTCTTTTCGATCCACCTCAAGGCCACGATGATGAAGGTTTCGGACCCGATCATCTTTGGTCATGCGGTCAAGGTCTTTCTTGCCCCGGTGTTCGAAGAGTTCGGCGATGAGATGACCGCATTGGGCGTAAACCCCAATTCCGGGCTGGGTGATCTCTTGGCCCGGGTCAAGGACAACACCAAGATCATGGCGGCGATTGACGCCTGCATGGCCGCGCGCCCGCCGCTCTATATGGTGGACAGTGGCAAGGGGATCACCAACCTGCATGTGCCGTCAGACGTGATCATCGACGCCTCGATGCCTGCGCTCATTCGTGCCGGTGGCAAGGGCTGGGGCCCGGACAATCAGGAACATGACGCGGTTTGCGTCATTCCCGACAATGCCTATGCGCCGGTCTATGACGAGGCGGTCAAATTCTTCAAGGAGAACGGCAAGCTGAACCCCGCCACCGCTGGCACGGTGCAGAACATCGGCCTGATGGCGCAGAAAGCGGAGGAATACGGCAGCCACCCGACCACATTCGAGATCCCGCAGGCAGGCACCGTCAAGATGATCCTTGAGGATGGCACCGTGCTGCATCAGCAAAGCGTTGAAGCGGGCGATATCTGGCGCTCTGCCTCGGCGCGCAAGGCCCCGATCGAGGATTGGGTCAATCTGGCCATCGAGCGTCAGAAAGCGACGGGTTATCGGTCGATTTTCTGGCTGGATGCGGCGCGCGCGCATGATGCGGAGTTGATCGCGATGGTGAAACCGATCCTTGAGGCACGCGGTGTCTCTGACAAGTTCGAGATCATGGCTCCGCGCGAGGCAACCCGCGCCTCTTTGGAAACCATCACCAAGGGCGAGAACAGCATTGCCATCACCGGCAACGTGCTGCGCGACTACCTGACGGACCTGTTTCCGATCCTCGAACTGGCCACCAGCGCCAAGATGCTGTCGATCGTCAAGCTGATGCAGGGCGGTGGCATGTTCGAAACCGGGGCCGGTGGTTCTGCACCCAAGCATGTGCAGCAATTGCAGTCGGAAAATCACCTGCGGTGGGACAGCCTGGGCGAGTTCTGCGCGCTTGGGGAGAGCCTCAAGTTTCTGGCGGAAACCAATGGCAATGATCGCGCCCGCGTCTTGGGCGAGGCGGTCGAGGCCGCGACCCAAGGCATTCTGGATCACGACCGCTCGCCCAGCCGCAAGGTCGGAGAGCCGGACAACCGCGACAGCCACTACTGGTTTGCCCGCTATTGGGCCGAGGCGCTGGTGGCGCAGGGTGAGGATGCCGCGCTGGCGGCAGAATTTGCCCCGGTGGCAGAGGCACTGGCCGAGAATGAGGCCAAGATCGTTGGAGAACTGGCCGCAGCCCAAGGCAAGCCTGCCGATATCGGCGGCTATTACCACGCCGATCCGGCCAAGCTGGCGGCGGTGATGCGCCCGAGTGCGACGCTGAACGCGATCATCGGCTGAAAGACACGGACCGCGCGGCCCCTCTGGTCGCGCGGCCTATTCTCCGACCGGGGCCACGCTGTTGCCTGCCAGTTCCTGGGAAAACGGGCGCGGCAGCGGGTCTTTGCCCAGACGGGCGCGATAGGCGGGCAGGCTCTCGGCCACGCGCATCACATAGTTCTGCGTCTCGCGGAAGGGGATGTGCTCGATCCAGTCGACGATGGCGTGGGTCCCGCGTCCACGCGGATCGCCATACTCTGTGACCCATTGCGCGGCGCGGCCCGGACCGGCGTTATAGCCGACTGACACCAGCACGATATTGCCGCCAAAGCGCGCGCCCAAGCCCGCCAGATAGGCCGATCCAAGCCGCGCGTTATAGACCCAATCATTCAGCACATCTGAGGGCACATAGAGCAGGCCCAGATCGCGGGCCATGTCGCGCGCTGTGCCGGGCATGAGCTGCATCAGCCCCTGCGCGCCCGCGCCGCTGACAACAACATGGTTGAATTCGCTCTCGCGCCGGGCGATGGCGAGGGCCAGTTCCATCGGCGTTGGCAGTTCCATCTGGGACATCGGATGCAAGGCGTAATAGGGGCGTTCCACGATCACCCCACGCTCTGCCGCTGTTTTGCCCAGCATCACCTGAAGATGCGGTTGGTCAAGGTCTTCCAGCATATGGCCCATCTGCATGAGGCCGGTGCGATCCTGTGCATCCGCCAGATGCAGGAAAAACCGCCGCGCGAGGCCCAGATCACCCATGCGCAGGGCAAGTGTGCCGATTTCGTGCAGGTCGGTTTGGGCAAACGGAGCACTGCGCCAGTCGGGCGTGGCCTCGTTCCCCGCGAGGCGCAGATCAAACGGCAATCCGCCCGCCTCAGCGGCCAATAGCCCATAAAAGCTGGTCTGATAGTCGGCCCCTTCGGCATAGGCCAGTTGCGCCGCCTCGGGATCGCCCAGCGCCTCTTGGGTGCGGCCAATCCAGTAGCCTGCGCGCCCCAGCGAAATCGGCGTGGCGACGGCGGCGCGGAAGCGTTGGAAATGGTCGAGCGCAAGGTCAGGTGCCTTGAGATAGGTCAGCGCCAGATAGCCCGACAGCCATTCGAGATCGGCGTAATTCGACCCCTCGACCAGTTGATGCACAGACGCGAGGTCATAGGCCAGTTGGACATCGCCCGCGCGCATGCTCTGGCGGGCCAAGGCGCGCCGCCAACTGGCCCAGCGCTCGGGGTCGCCCAGCCCGGCCTTGATGCGGCTCTGGCGTAAGAGAACGGCGATGGCGTCCTCGGGCGCGTTGCTCAGGTGACGGGTAAAGAGCTCATAGGCGATACCGGGATTGCGGGCCTCGGCCTCGGTCAAACCCTTGCCACCGTCGCGTTTCACGGTTTCGCGCAGTTTGGCCAAACGGCGCGCCTGTTCAGAGACCAGAGGCAGCATATCGGTCACGTCGCCCAAGCCGCGCCAGAGCGCCATCTCCAATCTGGCCTCATGATGCGGGGTCAGGAGCGGGCCGAACTCGCGCAGGAAATCCTCATGTTCGGCGCGGCTCAGGTCCAGCGTGCGCCAGGCCAGCACAAGGCTGATCTCGGCCTCTCCCTGTCGCCCGCGCGCCTGAAGCGCATGCGCGAGGTTAAGCGCGCCGGTGCCGGTCTGGGGCAGATACCCGTCATAGAAGGCCAGAACGTCATCAAAATCGGCACGGGTCATCGGTTCTTCGCTCTGCTGACGCAGATGATCGAGACCGGGCCAATGGGCGTTGCGGTCGAGAAAATCGAGGATCGCGCGCGGGTCGCCCAACCCGGCCCGCAGGCGGTGCCATTCGATCAGATCGGCAGCGGCGGCCCCGTCACGACGGGCCAATCGCGCGGCCACCTCCCATCGCCCCGCCTGCATGGCGTCGAGTGCATTGGCAAGCGGACGCGGGGCCAGCCGTGGCACATCGGTCGCATGTGCCGCCGAAACCGGCAGACTCAGCCCCAAAACCATGATCAGCGCGCGCAACATCTCTTGCATTTCCTGCTTTTGCGAAGGATAGACAACGCCAGCCTAAGCGGCCCGCGCGCCCGCGTCCATTCACGATGCAGGTTGCAATGTGCGGTCTCCCGCCGATGGCCCGAAATCCAAGCGGGTCCAACCCACCCAAGTCAGACAAGAGGAGCGTGTCATGTTCAGAGGATCTTTTCCTGCCCTGGTCACGCCGTTCAAGAACGGCGCAGTGGATGTGGAAACGCTCAAGAAACTGGTGGAGTGGCATATCGGTGAGGGCAGTCATGGCCTTGTGCCGGTGGGCACGACCGGCGAAAGCCCGACGCTCACCCATCAGGAACATGAGATGGTGGTCGAAGAGGTGGTGCGTGCCGCTGCGGGCCGGATTCCGGTGATTGCGGGCGCAGGCAGCAACAACACCCTCGAGGGAATCAGGTTGATGCAGCACGCCCACAAGGTCGGGGCGGATGCCGCATTGGTCGTCACACCCTATTACAACAAGCCAACGCAAGCCGGGTTGATCGCGCATTTCACCGCGCTGCACGATTGCTGCGACCTGCCGATCATCATCTACAATATTCCGGGTCGCTCGGTCGTGGATATGGCGCCTGATACGATGGGCAAGCTGGCGCAATTGCCGCGCATTGTGGGGGTCAAGGACGCGACAGGCGATCTGGCACGAGTTTCTGCACAGCGGATCACCTGCGGCAAGGATTTCATCCAGATTTCCGGCGAGGATGCGACCGCCCACGGGTTCAACGCCCAAGGCGGGGTTGGGGTGATTTCCGTCACCGCCAATGTCGCGCCCAAGCTGGTGGCGCAGGTGCAAGAGGCGACGCTGGCCGGTGATTATGCCAAGGCGCTGGAATTGCAGGACCGTCTGATGCCGCTGCATCGCGCGATCTTTGTCGAGCCGGGGCTGGTGGGCGTGAAATACGCGATGTCGCGGCTGGGTCTGTGCAGTGAAGAGGTCCGTTCGCCCCTGGTGGGGCTGAGTGATCCGGTGAAGGCGCTGGTCGAGGATGGCATGCGCCATGCGGGGCTGATCAACTAACGCCCATTCGGGCAAAGCGGGAGGCCGGATTGGCCCCCCGCCTTCTTGGCTTATTGCACTTCACCCGTTGGGCGCGGGGTTGTCAGCGTCTCGGTGGGCAGAACCGGGTAGGTCACCTCTGGCATCTTGCCGGTCAATGCGCCTAGGAAGGCCACGATCTGATCGGCCTCGGCGTCGTTGATTTCCTCGCCCAATTGCGACGTCCCCATGATCTGCACCGCAACCTTGAGATCCCAGACCTTGCCCGAGTGGAAATAGGGTGCGGTCTGGTCGATATTGCGCAGGGGTGCGGCGCGGAATACATAGGAATCGTCTGCGGTTTCGGTCACGGCAAACCGGCCACGGTCATCAGGCGGCAGCACGTCAGCGCCGGGCTTCTCGATCAGACCAAAGGGAAAATAGCCGTTTCCGCCAAGGTTGATGCCGTTGTGGCAAGACGAACAGCCCTTGTCCATGAAGAGTGCAAGACCAGCCGTTTGGTCGTCATTCAGGGCCGCATCATCGCCATTCAGAAAGGCGTCAAAGGGTGACGGCGTGATCAACGTCGCCTCATAGGCCTCGATTGCCTTGGCGAAATTGTCAAAGCTGACAGGGCTTTGCTCACCGGGAAAAGAGGCGGTGAACCAGTCAATGTACTGCGGCATCGACGTAAGCGTTGCAACCACGTTGTCTGGCGTATTGGCCATTTCGACACCCGCCTGAACCGGGCCTTTGGCCTGTTCGGCAAGGTCAGCGGCGCGGCCATCCCAGAATTGCGCCTCATTGAACACGGCGTTCAGCACGGTCGGCGAATTGCGTGGACCTTTTTGCCAAGCATGCCCGATCGATGTCTCCATATTATCATCGCCGCCCGTGGCGAGGTTGTGACAAGAATTGCAGGAAAACACGCCCGAGGCCGACATACGCGGATCAAAGAACAACGCTTTGCCGAGGTCGATCTTCTCATCGGTAATCACGTTGTCATTCAGGGCCGGGATGGTTGACGGCAAAGGCGAGAAAAGCTCCTGCGCGCGCTCGCGTAGTTCCGAGGCAGCAACGCCCTGCGCGAAAGCTAGGGCAGAAATCGTGCCCAAGAGGAATTTAAGAGAAGGTGTCATGGACTAGCTCCTAAGCGGGAATGAAACGCGCGTTTGGAACCATTCTAAATCGGGCGATGACAGCGCGGATTGATCTACCGCAAACGGCCACGCACTTGTCAGGGACGTTCGCCGAAACTATGCAATTAGAACCCAAATATTCGCAATCGGCACCTTTTCGCGTCATTTTTGCCTCAAATGCATGTGCAATGCCGCTATGCCTTGATTCCGGGCACAATCTGGGGCTAAGCCGCGCGGCAATATGTTGCCTGACGCGACATCGTTGAAATCCGTAACTTGCCCGAGGCCCCCCCGATGCAACAGCCAAACCTAGCCCCCGTTCCAGAGCTCTATGTTTCATATGAGAGCGCGCAGAAACTCAAGGTGGAGGCGGCCAATCTGACAAGCTGGGATCTGACGCCGCGTCAGATCTGCGATCTGGAATTGCTGATGAATGGCGGTTTCAACCCGCTCAAGGGATTCATGAGCGAAGCCGATTACGACGGTGTGGTCGAGACCATGCGGCTGGCCGATGGGGGGCTTTGGCCGATGCCGATCACGCTCGATGTGAACGAAAAGTTCGCCGAGGCGCTGGAGATCGGGCAAGACATCGCGCTGCGTGATCAGGAAGGCGTTATTCTGGCGACGATGACCGTCACCGACCGCTGGACGCCCAACAAGGCGCGCGAGGCCGAGAAAGTATTCGGCGCGGATGATCTGGCGCATCCGGCAGTGAACTATCTGCATCACACGGCGGGCAAGATTTATCTGGGCGGGCCTGTGACCGGCATTCAGCAGCCGGTGCATTACGATTTCCGGGGGCGCCGCGACACGCCCAACGAATTGCGCGCGCTGTTCCGCAAGCTGGGCTGGCGGCGCGTTGTGGCGTTCCAGACCCGCAATCCGCTGCACCGCGCGCACCAAGAGCTGACATTCCGCGCCGCCAAGGAGGCGCAGGCCAACCTGCTGATTCATCCCGTCGTGGGCATGACCAAGCCGGGCGATGTGGATCATTTCACCCGCGTGCGCTGCTACGAGGCGGTGCTGGATAAATATCCGGGTGCGACCACCACGATGAGCCTGCTCAATCTGGCGATGCGTATGGCGGGCCCGCGCGAGGCCGTCTGGCACGGCCTGATCCGCAAGAACCACGGCTGCACGCATTTCATCGTCGGGCGCGATCACGCCGGTCCGGGCAAGAACTCTGCCGGGCAGGATTTCTATGGTCCCTATGACGCGCAGGAGCTGTTCAAGCAGTATCAGGATGAAATCGGTCTCGAGATGGTCGATTTCAAACATATGGTCTATGTGCAGGAGAAGGCGCAGTATTACCCGATTTCCGAAGTGCCGGAGGGGGCCACGGTCCTCGACATTTCAGGCACCGAACTGCGCCGGCGTTTGGCGGAAGGGTTGGAGATTCCGGAATGGTTCTCATTCCCCGAAGTGGTGCGCGAATTGCGCCGCACCCGTCCGCCGCGGTCCAAGCAGGGCTTTACCGTGTTTTTCACCGGCTTTTCCGGCTCGGGCAAATCCACAATTGCCAATGCTCTGATGGTCAAGCTGATGGAGATGGGGGGGCGTCCTGTGACCTTGCTCGATGGCGATATCGTGCGGAAGAACCTCAGTTCTGAACTGGGTTTCTCCAAGGAACACCGCGACCTCAACATTCGCCGTATCGGCTATGTCGCATCCGAGATCACCAAGAATGGCGGTATTGCGATCTGTGCGCCGATTGCGCCCTATGCCACCACACGCCGCGCGGTGCGCGAGGATGTCGAGCAGTTCGGCGCGTTCATCGAGGTGCATGTGTCCACGAGTCTTGAGGAATGCGAACGGCGCGACCGCAAGGGTCTCTATAAGCTGGCGCGTGAAGGCAAGATCAAGGAATTCACCGGGATTTCCGATCCCTATGACGTGCCCGAGAAGCCGGAGTTGCGCGTCGAGACCGAGAATGTCGATGTCGACAATTGCGCCCATCAGGTCATTCTCAAGCTGGAGAGCCTTGGCCTGATCGCCGGGTGATATGGCTGAGTTGAGATCGAAAGGGCCGTCCCGGTGTGGGCGGCCTTTTTTCTATCAGGCGCTAGCGAGCGTAGCCTCTGCCGCGCGGCAGTTGATGTCGGCATAGCGTGCGGCGACCGGGCGCATGGCCGTGAGGGCAGGATCGCAATCTTGGGGGATGTCAGAGGTGGAACGTGCCGGACATGACCACACGCCCGCGCCCTGAGACACGAACGCCGGTGATGGCATCGGGCGGCCCTAGAACCTCGACCTGCGCTTGGCCGGGGCGGTTCATCCAATGCCCTTGTTCTGCGGTGAAACGTGGCTGGTCGATCAGACCATGATGCCAGAGATAGGCCGCCATCGCGCCGGTGGCAGAGCCGGTAAAGGCGTCCTCTGGCGGGCTGGGAGGGGTAATGAGAAGGCGTGAAAAGGTATCGCCCGCCGGGGTGGCCCCATTGAGCGTGACCCAGAACGGCTCCATCAGGTCCGTGTCGGCATGGCCGAGATGGGCGGCGAGCCGGGCAAGTGCGCCCTCATCCAGACGCAGGCGTCGCAGCGCTGCGTGATCGCGCAGCACGGTGACGCAGAACGGCAGTCCGGTGGAGACGAGTTGCGGGCTGCCAATGATGTCCGCGGTGTCGAGCCCGCCGACCGCGGCAATCAGGTCAGGTGGCAACTCCGGCCCGAGCTCTGGTGCGATCTGGGTCATGGTGACGCGTGGGGCAGGACCGTCTTCGACCTCGACGCTGATCAGACCTGCGCCGGTTTCCAGCACCATTCGAGGCCCGATGACCACGCCACGCCGCACAAGCGACACCACCGTTGCAACAGTTGGATGACCGGCAAAGGGGATTTCGCGGCTTGCGAGGAAGTAGCGCACGCGGGCGTCCGCCACATCGGATGGTCCGACGAAGGTGCATTCGACCAAGGACGTTTCCCGGACATAGGCCATGCAGGTTTCTGCCGTGAGCGCGCCTGCATCATGCACCACGGCGCAGCCGTTGCCGCCAAAGGGCCGGTCGGTGAAGGCATCGACCCAGTCGAACGGATAGTCGGGCATGGCTGCGCCTTCTTTGGTGTCAGTGAACCGTCACCGGCTCCATGTTGTTCTGGCGGGCCAGTTGAAACGCCAGATCACGGCCCTCGACTAGCGCAAGACGTTCGCCTTCTTCGTTATGAACGGCATAAAGCTTTGTCAGATCGCGAACCTGTTCGCGCATATCCTGCGGTAGGTCGTCGACATTGACGGGACGCACATAAACGATGGCGCGATCCGTGTTTTCTCCGAAATCATATCTCGTATCCATGACTGCTCACCCTTTGTTTATCTTGATGCGTTGCACAACCGGCTCTGGCTGTGCGCGTGTCAGATCGACATGCAACAGGCCGTTTTCCATGATCGCCTCGCCCACTTCGACCCCGTCGGCCAGCACGAAAGACCGCTGGAACTGCCGCGCTGCGATGCCGCGATGCAGATAGAGCCGATCCTCGGCCTCGTCGCTCTGACGGCCCCGGATCACCAGTTGACGATCCTCGACGGTGATCGCGAGATTTTCTTCCGCAAAACCGGCCACGGCCAGCGTGATGCGGTATGAATTCTGTGAGGTCTGTTCGATGTTGAAGGGCGGATAGCCCTCATTCCCGGATTTCGCGCTGCGTTCCAGCATCCGTTCCAGCTGTTCAAACCCCAGCATATAGGGGTGCGACCCCAGAGTAAGCTTTGTCATCGACACGTCCTTGAGCTTAAGCGACCGTCCATTGTGCAGGTCCCGTTATGGCGGCCTGCATGGGAAATATGGGGTTTGGTCCGCATGCGTGCAAGGGCTTTGCGAAAGCTGTGCGATTCAGTATCTTGTATCTCCACGACCCCAGAGGAATCGCGTGCCATGAATGCCTATAGCGACCTGTCAATGAAATCCGAGGATGTGTTGCGCGTAGAGCTGGAGGAATTCCGCCGCGAGCATCGCGATTTGGATGAGGCCATCCGCGCCTTGCAGGACAAGGGCACGGCGGATCAGTTGATGGTGCAGCGGCTCAAGAAAAAGAAGCTGTGGCTGCGGGACATGATCGCGCGGATCGAGGACCGGCTCTATCCGGACATCATTGCGTAGCGGTCTGTGATCAGTATAGTGCGCGCTTCCAGACGGGGAGCGTTTCATGGCAGGCGTTAAGATCGGCATCATCATGGGCAGTCAATCGGACTGGTCCACCATGCGCGAGGCGGCGCAGATTCTGGATGAATTGGATGTGCGTTACGAGACCAAGATCGTCTCGGCGCATCGCACGCCGGATCGACTCTGGGAGTATGGCAAAACGGCGGTCGAACGCGGCTTGCAGGTGATTATCGCCGGTGCGGGCGGGGCCGCGCATCTGCCGGGGATGATGGCGTCAAAGACCCGCGTGCCCGTGATCGGCGTGCCGGTGCAGACGCGGGCGCTGTCGGGCGTCGACAGTCTCTATTCCATCGTGCAGATGCCAAAGGGGTTTCCGGTGGCGACGATGGCGATCGGGGCAGCGGGTGCAGCCAATGCCGGGCTGATGGCGGCGGCGATCCTTGCCAATTCCGATGCGGAGCTCGCGCAGCGGCTTGACGCGTGGCGCGCGGCCCTTTCGGCCTCGATTCCCGATGAGCCATGCGATGAGTGATATGCTTTTGACAGGTGCCACCATCGGAATTCTGGGCGGCGGGCAACTGGGGCGCATGCTCTCGGTCGCCGCTGCGCGACTGGGGTTCCGGACCGTGATCTTTGAGCCGGGTGGCGATTGCCCCGCAAGCCATGTGGCGCATCGCCATATTCAGGCCGAGTATTCTGACGAAGATGCGCTGCGGCGGTTTGCCGAGGCGGTCGATGTGATCACCTATGAGTTTGAGAATATCCCCACCGCAGCCCTCGATGTGCTGGAGGGCATGCGCCCTGTGCACCCCGACCGCCGCGCGCTCAGGGTCAGTCAGGACCGGCTGTTGGAAAAGTCGTTTCTGAGCGATCTGGGGCTGATGACCGCCCCGTTTGCGGCCGTGGACGATGCCGTGGACATGGCCGAGGCGATGCACGAAATCGGCCTGCCCGCGATTCTCAAGACCCGGCGTTTCGGCTATGACGGCAAAGGGCAGGCGCGGATCATGTCCGCCGCAGATGCCGAGCAAGCCTTGGCCGATATGGGCGGACAAGCGGCGATTTATGAGGGGTTTATCGACTTTTCACACGAGGTCTCTGTAATTGCCGCGCGCAACAGCGCGGGCGACGTCGCCTGTTACGATCCCGGCGAGAATGTGCATGAGGGCGGTATCCTGCGCACCACCACGGTGCCCGCGCGCCTGACGGCGGCGCAGCGCACCGATGCGGTGCTCTTGGCGGCCAAGATTCTCAACAGCCTGAAATATGTGGGGGTGATGGGGGTCGAGCTTTTCGTGACGCCCAAGGGGCTGATCGTCAATGAAATCGCGCCGCGTGTGCATAATTCCGGCCATTGGACGCAACAGGGCTGCGCCATCGACCAGTTCGAGCAGCATATCCGCGCCGTGGCGGGCTGGCCCTTGGGCGATGGCACCCGCTATGCCGATGTGGTGATGGAAAACCTGATTGGGGCCGATATGGACCGCGTGCCCGACTTGTCGCGTGCGCCCGGCGTCTCGCTGCATCTCTATGGCAAGGCCGAAGTCAAGGCGGGCCGCAAGATGGGCCATGTCAACCGGATCGTGCCCAAGGGCTGAGTATTCCGTTAATCCCCAGCCGCCAAGAGCGCCTGCAACCCGGATCGGTAATCGGGGTAAATGAGCTCTATCCCCAACTCCTCTTTGATCCGGCGGTTCGAGACGCGTTTTGACTCCGCATAGAACGACCGCGCCATCGGCGTCATCTCGGCCTCGTCAAACGCCACCTCTTCGGGCAAGGGCAGGCCCAGCAATTCGGCGGCATGGCCGATGACATCCTGCGGCGGGGCGGGGTCATCATCGCAGAGGTTATAGACCGCGCCCGGATTGGGCCGGTTGATCGAGGCCTCGAGCACCTGCGCGATATCCTCCACATGGATGCGGCTAAAGACCTGACCGGGTTTGACGATCCGCCGCGCCGTGCCTTGGCGCACCTTTTCGAACGGGCCGCGACCGGGGCCATAGATGCCCGCAAGGCGAAAGATATGCAGCGGCAGACCGGGAATGGCCTGCCATGCCGCCTCGGCCGCGACCCGCATCTGGCCGCGTCTGGTCGAGGGGGTGAGCGGGGTTTCCTCATCCACCCAACCGCCGGCATGATCGCCGTAAACCCCGGTGGTCGAGAGATAGCCCACCCAGTCGAGCCGGGGCGCAGCCTGCGCAATCGCATCGTGGTAGCGTGCCAGAACCGGATCGCCTGCCGCGTCCGGTCCGGCGGAAATCAAGAGATGCGTCACCGAGGCCAGCACGGGCGAAAGATCGTCCTCGGGCCAAAGCGCGGGCGTGATGCCCTCATGGCGCAAAACTTCGGCCTTGTCGGCACTGCGGGTGGTGCCGATGATAGCCCACCCCTGCGGCACAAGTCGGGCGGCGAGGGCGCGGGCGGAAAAGCCGTGGCCAAAGGAAAGAAGCGCTTGGGTCATAACCCTTTACATGGCGCGGGCCGTGGAGATTGGCAAGGCGGCGGTGTTTCGCCGGTGCCAGAAATGCGCTCTGGCGCGAAAAGGTGGATGCGGGCATCTTGCGCGCAGCGTTTTTTCAGGAGCCGCCATGTCTTTTATCAGTCGCCGTCTTGTTCTGGGTCTCATCGCTATCGCACCGCTGGCCGCCTGCGCCGCGTCCGACTCGGAGGTATCCACTCGGAACACCCCGTTCGATCCGCCGCTTTACCCGAATGAAACGCCCGAGTTGCGACGGTTGATCAACACTTATGCCGATCATTATCAGGTGCCGCGCAGTTTGGTGCATCGGCTGGCGATCCGCGAGAGCACGCATCGTCCCGGCGCGCGCAACGGGCCCTATTACGGGTTGTTGCAGATCCTGCCACAGACCGCGCGGGGCATGGGGCACAGGGGGCCTGCATCCGAGTTGCTCGAGGCCGAGACCAATCTGAAGTATGGGGTCAAGTATCTGCGCGGGGCCTATATTGTGGCGGATGGCAACCCCGATGCCGCGATCATGTGGTACGCGCGGGGGTATTATTACGAGGCCAAGCGCAAGGGGCTGCTGGTGGAAACGGGGCTGCGGTCGGCGTGATCTTGTCCAGGGCCGGCGTTTGTCCCACGTCATGAGGCGCGCGGAAGAAGGCGCCTCATGATCGCGTGGGGTCAAAGCCCCGATCAGGTCAGAACCTGCCCCCCGCGCGGTTTCTGCACGGTGTCGAACCGACGGGGTCTGTCAGGTTGTTCTGAGATGGTTCAATGCGCGTAATCCGAGCCTTCGGCATCCAGAATGGCCTTTAATTCCGTCAGATGCCGATCGGCCTGTCCGGGATAATCATCGAGTTCCTGAGCTGTCTTTTCCGCGACCGCGTCCGAAAGCACCCGCAGGGGCCGCCCGGTTTGCAGGGCACGGATATAGGTTTCGGCGGCGCGCTCGAAATAATAGAGGCGATTGAACGTGTCGGCGACACTGTCACCGATCACCATGACGCCGTGATTGCCCATGATCAGCACCTTGTTCCTTGGGTCAATCAGGAGCCGGGCACAGCGCACGCCCTCATCCTCGAACGCAAGCCCGCCATAGCCCTCATCCACCACATGCCGGTTGTAGAAAGTGGCGCAGTTCTGGTCGATGGGCGGCAGACGGCTGTCAGCGAGGCTGGCGAGAACAGTGGCATGGATGGAATGCACATGCATGGCGCAGCGGGCATGGGCGCAGTGCCGGTGCAGCCCGCCATGCAGGCCCCAAGCGGTGGGATCAGGCGCGTTCGGCCCCTCCAGCGTTTCGGGGTCATTGGCATCCACAACGATGAGGTCGCTCGCGCGGATACGGGCGAAATGCATCTGGTTGGGGTTCATCAGGAACCGGGTGCCGTCGTCATTGATCGAGAGACTGAAGTGATTGGCCACCGCCTCGTGCATATTGAGGCGTGCGGTCCAGCGGAAGGCGGCGGCGAGATCCACGCGCTCTTGCCAGTGATCCATGTTCGGTTTCAGGCTGGTCACGTTCATAGGGTTGTCCTTTCAGTCGCGGTCAGGGGCCGGGAGGCGACCCACGCATAGCCATTGGGGCACAGGATGCAGCATTCGCGCAGCCCGTGGGGTTTGTTGGTGGGCGGTTGCAGGATCATGCCGCCTGCACCGTCGGCGCGGGCGGCAGCAGTGTCGGGATCGCTGTCGAAAAGGTGCAAGGACGCCCCGGCCCCGCGCGGCGGACGCTCGGGCACAAGGCCAAGGATCGGATTGGCGGCATAGGTATGATCGGCATGCAGTTGCATCACCTGATCGCCATAGATCATGATTGCGAAATCCGTGCTGAGCCGGTGGGCCGTCATGTCAAAGACCTCTGTGAGAAACGCGGACTCGGCCAGCACGTCGCGCACCAGCAGGTTGAGACCAAGCCCGCGCAGGCTGGCCCCGAATGTCTCTGGGGTGACGGTTTCGTAGTCCATTTGCGCGCGCTCCTTGGGTGGCAGCTTGATCATGCCCCCAGCGCGTGTCAACCTGTGTGCGCAGAGCAGGAGACAGGCATGACCATGCAAACCCCGGATGAGATCGCCCCGGAGGCGTTCACAGACGCGCGCGCGGCTGTGGACCGGCTCTGTCAGCTCTATGCGGCGGGCACGGAGTTTCTCTGCGCGGCGTTTGCGCGGGCACTGGCCGGGAACCTGCCGATAGGCCGGGTGCGCGCCTATTATCCCGAAATCCGCCTGACCACCGGAACCTATGCCAAGGTCGATAGCCGGCTCAGTTTCGGGCATGTGTCCAACCCCGGCACATATGCCGCGACGATCACGCGCCCCGACCTGTTCCGCGCCTATCTGGAGCAACAGATCGGGTTGCTCTTGGTCAACCACAGCGTTGGGGTAACGATCGGCACCTCCGACACGCCGATGCCAGTGCATTTCGCGGTGGCGGAGGATGCGGGGCTGAGTGTGCCGCAGGAGGGGGCGGCCGAGTTCACCCTGCGCGATTACTTTGACGTGCCGGATCTCGCGACCACCAATGACGATATCGTCAATGGCACATGGGTGTCTGTGCCAAACGGGGCGGCACCGCTTGCGCCTTTTACAGCGCAACGGGTGGATTATTCGCTGGCACGGCTCACGCATTACACCGCGACCGATCCCCGCCATTTCCAGAATTACGTGCTGTTTACCAATTATCAGTTCTATGTCTCGGAATTCGAGACCTATGCCCGGCGCATGTTGGGGGACGCCGAGAGCGGCTATACCGCCTTTGTCAGCACCGGCAATGCCGAGATCACCGGGCCTGATGATCCGCTGCCGGCACCCGAGCGATTGCCACAGATGCCCGCCTATCATCTCAAGCGGGCGGATGGGTCGGGGATCACGCTGGTCAATATCGGGGTCGGGCCATCCAATGCCAAGACCGCGACGGATCATATCGCCGTGCTGCGCCCGCATGCCTGGGTGATGGTGGGCCATTGCGCAGGGCTGCGCAATTCGCAATCCTTGGGCGATTTCGTGCTGGCTCATGCCTATTTGCGCGAGGATCGCGTGCTCGATGCCGATCTGCCCGCCTGGGTGCCCATCCCGGCGCTCGCTGAAATCCAGATCGCGCTGCAAGACGCGGTGGCGGCAGAGACGCAATTGGAGGGGTTTGATCTCAAGCGGGTGATGCGCACCGGAACCGTGGCCAGCGTGGACAATCGCAACTGGGAGTTGCGCGATCAGTCCGGGCCGGTGCAACGTCTGAGCCAATCGCGCGCCATCGCGCTCGACATGGAGAGCGCCACGATTGCCGCCAACGGGTTCCGGTTCCGGGTGCCCTATGGCACGCTGCTCTGCGTGTCCGACAAGCCGTTGCAGGGCGAGTTGAAACTGCCCGGCATGGCGTCGGAATTCTACAAATCACAGGTCTCGCGGCATCTGATGATCGGGATTCGCGCGATGGAATCACTGCGCCGGATGCCGCTCGAACGCATCCACAGCCGCAAATTGCGCAGCTTTGAGGAGACAGCCTTCCTTTGACCCCACGGAAATCCGCACAAAATCCGCCGAAAGCGCTTGCTTTTGCCCACTAGGCGTTGTGTTTAACCACATCATAGCGTTAAATCACGCGCATGAGGCCCAAGAGAAGGGCAGTTGCAAGGAGACCATAAAATGGCAAAACCCATGACCAAGACCCAACTCGTGGCCGCACTGGCCGATGAAATGGGCAGTGACAAGAAGACCGCAGGCGCGGCGCTGGATTCGGTGATTGCGATCATCACCCGCGAAGTTTCCGCCGGTGGTGCCGTGACCCTGCCGGGCATTGGCAAGATCTATTGCCGCGAGCGCCCCGAGCGCATGGTGCGCAATCCCGCCACCGGCGAGCAGATGAAGAAAGAGGCCGACAAGGTGGTGAAGATGACCATCGCCAAGGCACTCAAGGACAGCGTGAACGGCTGATCCCCGAACCTGCTGGAGCGATACCGCTTACCGAGAGCAGAGCAAGATCACACCAAGATCATAAGGGCCGCCCAAAGGGCGGCTTTTTACTTTGTACCGTGATGACGAGTGTCCCGCGCCGCGTGATCCGGTCAGGCGACCTTGAGGACGATCTTGCCGATATGGCCGCTCGATTCCATGCGGGCATGCGCGGCGGCGGCCTCGGTCAGCGGAAACTCGGAATCCATGACCGGGGCAATGCGGCCTGCCTCGAGCAGGGGCCAGACATGGGCGCGCAAGGCCTCGGCAATCCGCGCCTTGGCGAGATCGCTTTGCGGACGCAGGGTGCTGCCGGTGATCGTCAGGCGGCGCATCATCACCTGAGAGAAATTCAGCTCGATCTTGGGGCCTTGGAGGAATGCGATCTGCACGAGGCGTCCATCATCGGCAAGCGCCTTGACGTTGCGGGGCAGGTAATCGCCGCCGACCATGTCGAGGATGAGATCTGCGCCACCCTCGGCGGATAGCACCTCTACAAAATCCTCGTCGCGGTAGTTGATCGCGCGTTCAGCTCCGAGATCCACGCAGACCTTGCATTTCGCGGCGCTGCCTGCCGTGGTAAAGACCCGTGCGCCAAAGGTGTGGGCGAGTTGAATGGCCGTGGTGCCGATGCCGGAAGATCCGCCATGCACCAGAAAGCGCTCGCCCGCCCTGAGCGCGCCGCGCTGAAAGACGTTGGACCAGACGGTAAAGAAGGTTTCTGGCAGGCAGGCGGCCTGTTTGAGGCTGAGGCCATGAGGCACGGGCAGGCAATGCGCGGCGGGCGTGGCCACATAGTCGGCATAGCCGCCGCCGGGCAAGAGAGCGCAGACCTGATCGCCAAGCGCCCAATCGCTGACGCCCGCACCGAGTGCTACGATTTCACCCGCCCCCTCTAGCCCCGGAAGGTCAGAGGCGGTCGGTGGCGGCGCATAGAGACCGGCGCGTTGCAGGGCATCAGGGCGATTGACGCCAGCATAGGCAAGCCGGATCACCACCTCGCCCGCGCGGGGCGTGGGGCGGGGACGCGTGGTGGGTTGCAATACCTCGGGGCCACCGGCCTGTGTGATTTCAACGGCCTGCATTGTCTGAGTCATCCTTGGTCCTTTGTCGTTATGTCGGTCGGTTCCAGCGCCCTGGCATGCCTGTTTGCTGCGCGCTCTGAGGCGCGCGGATGCGGCTCAGAAAGCTGAGTGGGCCGGCCATGAGACCCGACACCAGCCGGTTGTCGCGCGCCTGCGCCTTGAGCTTTTCGATCTGCATCACACCCTCGATGCGGCGATCCAGAAACTCCCATGTGCGGCTGTGCCCATCGCTGTCATCCCCCAGCCAATAGAGCACAGTCGCGCCATAGACACCCGAGAGCGTCGCGCGTTTGGTATACCAATTCACATCGTCGGATGTATCGCCAAGCGCGGTCCAGATGTGATCGGCGGTTTGCCAGAGGGCGCGTGCGCCATCGGCGGCATAGGGTGGCAACGAAAAGAGGGTCATGCCCCGGCGCACAAGTTCGCGATCTTCAACCGCCTCAAGCCGGGCGCGCACGGCAAAGGCCACGCGGTCGCGAAAACGCAGGGTGCCCAGATCGGTCTCGGCCAGTCGTTTGAGCATCGCGGCATCGCCCGCCGCGTGATAGGCCAGCGCCAGATCCACCGCACCGCGTGGGCAGATGGCGGACACAAGCGCCGGAGAGATCCCGGCATCCTCGGCGGCGAGGCGCAGGGTGGTTTCGCTCCAGCCGTCAAAGGGCACATGCAGGGCTGCGGCCTCGAGCAGACGGGTCATAAGATCAGGTTCGGACATCAGCGATCCTCCTTGCGGCGCACCCTAGACAAATCCGGGGCGCTTTGCTATACGGCGCCTTCCTGCAATCTATTGCAACTTTAACTTAGGAAGGTGGTGACACCACATGCAGGTTAGTGTTCGCGACAACAATGTCGATCAGGCGCTCCGCGCTCTGAAGAAAAAACTGCAGCGCGAAGGCGTTTTTCGTGAAATGAAGCTCAAGCAACATTTCGAGAAACCGTCCGAGAAAAAAGCGCGCGAGAAGGCCGAAGCGATTCGCCGTGCCCGGAAACTGGCGCGCAAGAAAGCGCAGCGCGAAGGCATGCTCTAAGGTCTCTTGGAGCACTCTCCGCAGAATTTTGCGGCACGAGGCATCTATCCCGAAAGATCGGACACCGATTTTAGGATCAGATAGGCGTTACTTTGACGACCCCCGGGCGGATGCTTCGGGGGTTTGTCGTTTTGGGGGCTTGCCCCCGTCGCTCCAAAGGGCACCCCCTAGAGTATTTCAGCCAAGAAGAACCCGCGATCAGCTGAGTTGGCAGAGCGGCGCGTCTTGGCGAATCGAGGTGACAAAGCGGCCTTCGGAGGTGTCACGGATCGCATAGCCATAGCCGCGCAGGCGGTGTTTCCATTCACGCTCGGACACCGCGAGGTGACGCTCTCGCAGGACGAGATTGCGGATTTCTGTGGTGCTGTCGGTCTGGGTCAGGTTCATTGTTTCTATCCCTGTTGAAATTTGCCTCTAACGATAGGGATAGGTGGCGGATGTGGCGGTAATCGTGCCGGATTATGGCGAGGCCGGGGAATTGTCTGGGCAGGGTCAACGCGCCGCAGCATCCACGCCGGGCAGTTGCGCAGCATCGTCGCGGCGCGAGCAGGCAGCGGCGATCAGGGCGCGAAAGATACCCATTTGCCGATGCGCATAGAAGAGATGCTCGGGGTGCCATTGCACGCCCAAGGCAAAGGGCTCGGTCACGCGTTCGATGGCCTGAATCATGCCGCCGCTGTCGCGCGCGGCGATGCGCAAGCCCGCTCCCAAGCGGTCCACCGCCTGCGTGTGCAGGGCGTTCACCTTCATCGGTTGCGTGCCGGCAAGTTTGGCCAGCCGGGTGCCGGCTTCTATGTGCACGGTCTTGCGCGGCAGCACGGTGCGGATGTGATCGCTGGCCTTGTAGGTTTCATAGGCGTCCTGATGCAGCGTGCCGCCGAGCGCAATGTTGAGCATCTGACTGCCGCGACAAATCCCCAGAACCGGCTTGGCATGCTCGAACGCCGCCAGCACCAGCCCGCGCTCCAGAGCGTCGCGGTCGGGGTCAAGCCACGCGGATGTCACAAGCCGCCCACCATAGAGATCCGGCGATATGTCATCGCCGCCGCCGATGATAAGCCCGTCCACGGCTGTGATGTCTGCCGCGCGCCCGGTCTGCCAACGCTGTGCCTGCCCGCCTGCCAGCCACACATTCAGGGCAATGAGCGGAAAGATGCGCCAGCCCGAGCGGCGCGAGACAGTGACCCCGATCACCGGGCGGCGAGTGGTCATGCGCGGTCCAGCCCCGCCGATTGCAGAATACGACCGGCGCGGTTGGCCCAACTTTGACGGGAGAGCGTCAGCAGGCCGTGATCATCCAGCCATGCCTGCGACAAGCGGGTGAGAAGGGCGGCATTGCTGGCGACCCGTTCGACGATCAGCCAGCGCTGCCATTCCTCGGCAATGGACCAGTCGGGTTCGTCTATCCGGCAGTCGGGCAGGCGAAAATGAAACGTCGGGCGGGCAGAGGTTTTGTCAGAGATGGCTGCTCTGACCCGGTCCGCGTCGAAATGCGCGAAGATCGGCAGCATATCCAGGCCACGATTCCGGCTGGGTGTGAGTTCGAGATAGAGCCCTGTCACGTGGTCACGGCTGGCACCCGGTCCGGCCTTGATCAGCGCGCGGACGAAATCTATCGGGTAGGGATCGGTGAAGGGCAAGAGGCGGCGGGCCTCGTCGATCGGGTTGGTGGCGCGCAGCCAGTCCTCGATCAATGCATAGGCCAGCAGGGGGCGGATCGTGTCCGCGTCGGCCTCGCTGGCTATCTCGACGTTGAGATGCAGGCCAAAGCCAAAGAACCAGCCAGCGCCGCTGCCCAAGGCCCCCGCAGCCCGCAGGGCATTGCGCAGATCGTCCAGGCGGGCGAGGCGTTTGAGATCGAGCGGTTCGGTGACGATTTCCACCGGAACGACCTCGCGCCCCAGATCAAGGGCCATGTCGCGCAGTTTGCTTTTCTGGGCATTGCGCAGAAAGATATCGAGGTAAACGTCGATCTGGCCGATCTCGCTATTCTCGACGCGCCAGATATGGCTGTCCGTTTGGGACGCGCTGCCAGTCAGCGTTGCCGCGCAGAGGTGCGCCACTTGCGCTTCGGGCAGACCGCCAAGCTCGATCTCGACGCCGATGAGTCGGGGATCGCCCTTGGCGTTCAGCGGTTGCGGCAAAGGGGCAAAGGCGGTCATGGGCTTAATGCCCTGCCTCGGCCTCGATCTGAGCGCGGGATTTGCGGGCGCGTTCGGTGGCGGATTTCAACTGACCGCAGGCGGCCATGATATCCTCGCCACGCGGCGTGCGGATCGGGCTGGCGTAACCGGCCTTGTAGATGATGTCGGCAAAGCGCTGAATCCGGTCCCGGTCGCTGCGCTCATAGGGGCTTCCGGGCCATTCGTTGAAGGGGATGAGATTGATCTTGGCCGGAATGCCCTTGATCAGTTGCACGAGGCGGCGGGCGTCGGCATCGCTGTCATTCACATCCTTGAGCATCACATATTCAAAGGTGATCCGCTCGGAATTCGAGAGGCGCGGGTAGTCGCGCAGCGTATCCAGGAGCGTCGCGATGTTCCATTTCTTGTTGATCGGCACGAGCGCGTCGCGCACTGCGTCGGTGGTGGCGTGAAAGCTGACAGCCAGCAAACAGCCGATTTCCTGCGCGGTCTTGGCAATCTCGGGCACGACACCGGAGGTGGAGAGCGTGATGCGCCGACGCGAGAGGGAAATCCCCTCGCCATCCATGGCGATCTTCATCGCGTCGCGGACGTTGTCGAAATTATAAAGCGGCTCGCCCATGCCCATCAGGACGATATTGCTGATCAGGCGCGGGCGCTCACCCACCGGTTCACCGGGGCGCGGCCATTCATTGAGATCATCGCGCGCCAGCATCACCTGACCGATGATTTCTCCGGCGGTCAGGTTGCGGACCAGTTTCTGCGTGCCGGTGTGGCAAAAGGAGCAGGTCAGCGTGCAGCCCACCTGAGAGGAAATGCAGAGCGTGCCGCGATCGGTTTCGGGGATGTAGACCACCTCGACCTCATGGCCGCCGGCGATCCGCACCAGGTATTTGCGGGTGCCATCGGTGCTGACCTGTTTGCTGACCACCTCGGGAATGGTCACCACGAAGTTTTCGGCCAGTTGGGCGCGATAGGCCTTGGCCAGATTGGTCATGGCATGAAAATCGCGCACGCCCCATTGATAGATCCATTGCCAGATCTGATTGACCCGCATCTTGGCCTGCTTTTCGGGCGTGCCGTGCGCGATCAGAGCCTCGCGCAGCGCGTCGCGCGTGAGACCGACAAGGTTCACCGGCCCGTCGGGCAGCTTGCGGGGGATGGTCAGCACATCCTGTGTAATCGGCGCTGTTTGGGTCATGGGCCTGTCGCGGTTCGGGCTGGGATATGATCCCATATAGGATTCGCAGGCGGATTCCAAAGGGTTTGGCGGAGGATACCGCCAAACCGCTGTTGCTAGGCAACAGGGCGGACCCTCAGACCTTGGCGTGCAGCCGTGCCATGACGCAAAGCAGTTCGAACATGATTGAGGCGCCCAGAAAGGCCGTGCCGCCAGAGGCGTCAAACGGCGGCGACACCTCGACCAGATCGGCGCCGATAATGTTGACGCCTTCCAGCCCGCGCACGACCTGCAACGCCTGATAGCTGTTGGGGCCGCCCACTTCGGGCGTGCCGGTGCCGGGAGCAAAGGTGGGGTCAACAAAGTCAATGTCATAGCTGACATAGGTGTCACCGCTGCCTGCAATCTCGCCGGCTTCGGCCATCACATCCTCGGGGCCGCGGGCGTGGAATTCCTCGATGAGGATCAGGCGGATGCCCTCGGCCGCGGCGAAATCGCGATCCTCGGTGTCATACATGGTGCCACGCAGGCCGATCATCACGACACGTTTGGGATCAAGCAGCCCTTCCTCGACTGCGCGGCGGAAGGGGGTGCCGTGGGTATACATCGTGCCACCAAAGTACGAATGATAGAGGTCGGTGTGGCTGTCGAAGTGGATCATGCCGACGGGCGCGCGGCGGGCCAGAGACCGCAGCACCGGCAGGGTTGTAAGGTGATCGCCGCCTGCTGTGAGTGGGATGATCCCCGCGCCTGTCACCCCGTCGTAGAATTCGGTGATCCGGGCGAGGCTGTCCATAATATCCGCCGGGTTTGGCCCGACATCCCCCAGATCGGCACAATTCACCGCCTCGAACGGGCGCATGCCAGAGGTCGGATGCTGCGCGCGGATCATGGTCGAGGCGTCGCGCAATTGGCGGGGGCCATGACGCGGGCCGGGGCGGTTGGTGGTGCCGCTATCCCAGGGCACGCCGATCAGGCCGATTTGAACATCCTTGTAACGCTCATGCCCGTTGGGCACATAGGGCAGCCGCATGAAGGTGGGCACACCGGCAAAGCGCGGCAACTCAAACCCGGAGATGGGGTGAAAGAAGGGATCGGAGGTCATGACAGTCCTTTCAGGCGTTTGCGAGAGGTGACGGGGCCGTCCCCCTGTGCGGTGATCCGGGCGATGGCCTCGGCGATGGGTTCAAAGGCCACGGCCATGTGATGCGCGTTGGCATGCAGCAGTGTTTCTGGGTCAGACACCCATGCGACATGACCGCGCCAAAAGAGAAGGTCGCCGCGTTGGAGGGGGGCGGAGTCGGGGAGATGTTCTCCCAAGCCTTGCTCTTGCGGGCCGCTGTCACCGGGGCAAGCGATGCCGCAGGCGAGGCAGGCCGCCTGCACCAGTCCCGAACAATCAATGCCAAAGCTGGAGTTTCCGCCCCAGAGATAGGGCGTGCCAAGGAAGGTTTCTGCAACAGTGACAAGATCAGGGGCGAGCGTCCCAAGCGGCGTCAGATGGGCGCGAGGGACGTATCCCTGCGGCGTCTCGGCAAAGCGACCCTGTTCCGAGAGCACCTGAAGCCGCGCGCCGTGGCTGAGGCTGAACCGCTCGCGGGTCTTGAAATCCGGCGCGGGGTAGAGATGTGTGGCGCGGGCGCTGACGCGGTGGGTAGGGGTGCCGTCTGTCAGTGCGGTATCGGGTAGAAACCCCCGATAGCCGTCGCGGGTGGTTGTAACCTCTGCCCAACCATCGGCAATCGACTGCACCGTGACGCCCTCTCCCATCAAAAGTTGCCGGTCGCGCGGGCCGTCAGGGCTGCGCAATAGGTCAACGAGAGGCAGGGCAATCAGGCGGATTTCGCTCACAATCCCAACACCTCTGGCAGCGCCTCCAAAAGCGCGCGCGCGCCCATGCCGACACCGCCCTTGGGGCGGGCGGGAGCGGCGGAGGGGGTCCAGCCGTAGATGTCGAAATGGCTGTAATTGAGCCCGCCCACGAAGCGGCGCAGAAAGAGCGCGGCGGTGATCGAGCCTGCAAAACCGCCTGAGGGGGCGTTGTCGAGATCGGCGATGCCGGGCTCGATCATCGCCTCATAGGGGGTGTGAAACGGCAAGCGCCAAACCGGGTCAGCAACGCGCGCAGCGGCGCCCTCCAGTGTCGAAGCAAAGCGGGGATCGTCGGTGTAATAGGGCGAAAGATCAGGGCCAAGCGCCACGCGGGCGGCCCCGGTGAGGGTGGCCATGGAGATCATCAGATCGGGTGCATCCTCGGCCCCATAGGATAGCGCATCGGCCAGCACCAGCCGCCCCTCGGCATCGGTGTTGTTGACCTCGACCGTCAGCCCATTGCGCGCGGTCAGGATGTCGCCGGGGCGAAACGCATTGCCCGCGACCGCGTTTTCCACCGCCGGGATCAGCACACGCAATTGCACGGGCAGGCCAAGCGCCATGATCATATGCGCAAGGCCCAGAACCGTGGCGGCCCCGCCCATGTCCTTTTTCATCAGGCCCATGGAGGAGCCGGGCTTGAGATTGAGCCCGCCGGTGTCGAAACAGACGCCCTTGCCCACAAGGGTCAATTTCGGGCCGCTCTGGCCCCACCGCATGTCCATGAGGCGCGGAGGCACGGCAGAGGCGCGCCCGACGGTGTGGATCAGGGGAAAGTTCTGGGCAAGCAGATCCTCGCCCCGCACGCAAGTCATGCGGGCGCCCTGTTGATCGGCGATGGCGGCACAAGCGGCCTCGAGCGCATCGGGGCCAAGATCATTGGCGGGGGTGTTGATGAGGTCGCGCGTCAGCGCCTCGCCGGCCGCAATGATTTCCAGCCGCGCGGCATCGACGCCCTCGGGCGCGATGAGCCGCGCCTTGGCCGGGGTCTGGTCGCGGTAGCGCTCATAGGCGTAATGCGACAAGAGCCAGCCCAGCGCCTCGGTCTCGGCCTGATCCTCGGGCAGGCCTTGGACGCGGTAGGTGCCCGCAGGCAAGGCGGCGGCGATTCCGGCCAGATGAAACCGCCCCCGTGCGCGCGACGCATCCGAGCCGTAGCCGCCCAGCGCCATGGCAATCGCGCCTGCCCCGTCCGGCACAATGAGGGTGCGGCCAAGCGCGCCGGTGAACCCCATCGCGCGCACCCATGTGGTGACCTCGGGCGTTTGTCCGGACATCCATGCGTCAAGGTTAGGCTCGGCCACCAGATGCAGCGGAATGGCAGGTGTGTCGGGGGCAGCGAATCTGAGGCTCATTTGGGCAGACCTTTTGGCGGCGTTATTGCGCGCCAGCCTAGCCACGATTGCGCCGCCTGCAACCCGTCAATTCATGCGGTTCAAAGCGGCGGGTCGGACATATCCCATATCTCGCAGAGCGAACGCTCGCCAATTCGCAAGAGGCGCGCAAAGGTGGCGGCAAGCGCAGTCGTGTCGCCGGCCTCAATGCAGCGGGTCACATCCCTGGCCACCTGCACCAAAAGCTGCATGCCGATCTGGTCGGCGATGGCGATCAGGCTGCGCGCGCATTTGCGCAGATCGTCCCTGCGGCCCGCGCTGTAGAGCCGGCCGGCATGCGTGAGCCGTGCCGCCAGTTCCTCGAGCGCGCGACAGACCACATCTTCGGCATTCGTCTCGCCGAGTTGGACATAGAGCGTCTCGAGCCGTTGGGCATCAAGCCGCACCTGTTCCTCTTGTTTCAGCAATGTCACCTGTTCCACGGCTCACCCACAGTCCCTTGATCCATCAGCCCCCACGGCGCGCGCAGATTGGCCCTTGGCTAGTTCCCAAATGGTTTCCATGGTCGCAATTTATCGCTCGAATTCGAGGCGAATCCGGACTATCTACCAAACGATTGCCACAAGCCCGGGAGAGACCATGGAACACGCCCGCCCCCTGCCCGCCTATCTGGTACACCGTTTTCATGGCTGGAAGGCCACGAGCTATGCCGAGAACCAGTCGTGGTATCGGCATCTGGCACAGCAGGGGCAGCACCCCCGTGCCATGGTGATTTCCTGCTGTGACAGCCGCGTCCATGTCACCTCGATCTTTGGTGCGGATCAGGGAGAGTTCTTTATTCACCGAAATATCGCCAATCTGGTGCCGCCCTATGAGACCGATGGCGGTCAACATGGCACCTCGGCAGCGGTGGAATATGCCGTGACCGCGCTCAAGGTGGCGCATGTCATCGTGATCGGCCACTCCGCCTGTGGTGGCGTCAAGGGCTGTATGGAAATGTGCTCGGGCCATGCGCCGGAACTGGAAAAACAGACAAGCTTTGTCGGGCGGTGGCTGGATATCCTGCGGCCCGGCTACGAGCGGGTCAAGGATATGGCCGATGCAGAGCATCAGATGACGGCACTCGAAAAGCAGGCGGTGGTGATTTCGCTGGAGAACCTCATGACATTTCCGTTTGTCGCCAAGGCAGTCTCTGATGGCACGCTAACGCTGCACGGGCTCTGGCACGAGATCGGCTCGGGTGCGCTGGAGCAATTTAGCGGCAATCAGGATGCCTTTTTGCCGCTCTGAGCGCAGTGCCTCACCCTCGCCTGTGGGATCGGCCAACGAAAAGATATAAGTATTTGATCCAAGAAAAAGCCCGGCGCGCACGAACAAGGCGCGCCGGGTTCTGTTTTATGGTCAGGCTGCGGCCGCCTGACCGCCAAAGCGCCCATAGAAGCTCTGGGTCTTGTCCGCCATCTCGCGCAGCAGTTTGGGTGTCGTGAAACGCGGGCCGAATTTCTCGGCCAACTGATCGCACCGCTCTGCGGCATAGGGCGTGCCGATGATGTCGAGCCAGGCAAACGGCCCGCCTGACCAAGGCGCAAAGCCCCAGGCCAGGATCGCGCCCACGTCGCCCTCGCGGATGTCCTCGAGAACACCCTCTTCCAGGGCGCGCACCGCCTCGAGCACTTGCGCGAACATCAGACGCTGCTGAACCTCGTGCACGTCGGGTTGTTCGGCGGCGCGGGGGTATTGCGTGGCAAGCCCCGGCCAATACCCCAGACGCTTGCCCTTGTCGTCATAGTCAAAGAACCCGGCCTTGGATTTGCGGCCCAGACGCCCCTCGCCTTCCATGTAAAAGATCACCTCATCGACCGCGGCATCCGGATAGGCGTCGCCCATCGCCGCCTTGGTGGCGCGGGCGATCTTGGCACCGAGGTCAATCGAGGTCTCATCGACCAGTTGCAGCGGTCCCACCGGGAAACCAAGCTGGCGCGCGGCATTGTCGATGAGCGCGGGCGCGATGCCCTCGGCCACCATGCGCAGACCCTCGTTGATATAGGGGATGATGCAGCGGTTGCAGTAGAAGAACCGCGCGTCATTGACCACAATCGGCGTCTTGCGGATTTGCCGGACATAGTCGAGCGCCTTGGCAACGGCGCGGGGGCCGGTTTTCTGACCCTTGATGATCTCGACCAGCATCATCTTTTCCACCGGCGAGAAGAAGTGAATGCCGATGAAATTCTCAGGATTGTCAGACGCCTTGGCCAGTTCAGAAATCGGCAGGGTCGAGGTGTTGGTGGCAAAGATGCAGTCCTTGTCCACCACCTTGAGCACCTCTCTGGTGACTTGGGCCTTGACCTTCGGGTCCTCGAACACCGCCTCTATGATGAGATCGCAGCCCTTGAGCGCCGCGTAATCCGTGGTGGCGGTGATGAGATCGAGCGTTGCCGCCTTCTTCTCAGCCGTGGCCTTGCCACGTTTGATGCCCTGATCCATGAAATCGGCGGTGTAGGACTTGCCCTTGTCCGCCGCCTCTTGTTTCTGGTCGATCAGCACCACCTGCATGCCCGCCATGGCGGAGACGAGCGCGATACCCGCCCCCATCATGCCGGCCCCCATGACGCCTACTTTCTTCACGCGCTGATCGGGCACGTCGGGACGGTTCGCGCCTTTTTCCAGCGCTTCCTTGTTGATGAAGAGCGAGCGGATCATCGCACTGGAGCTTGGGTTCATCAGCACGTTGACGAACCAGCGCGCCTCGATCTTGAGGGCGGTGTCGAAGGGCACGAGCGCGCCTTCATAGACCGCTGACAAGAGCGCCTTGGCCGCCGGAAAGGCACCTTGGGTTTTGCCATTGACCATGGCCGAAGCCCCGACAAAGGTCATGAAGCCCGCCGGGTGATAGGGCGCGCCGCCGGGCATTTTATAGCCCTTGTCATCCCAGGGTTTGACGATCACGGGGTTGCTCAGCACCCACTCGCGGGCCTTTTCGATCAGTTGATCGGCCGGCACCACCTCATCCACCACACCGGCGGCTTTGGCTTTTTTCGGATCATTGAGCTTGCCTTCGAGCAGGAGCGGCGAGGCGGCCATCGCGCCCAGCTTGCGCACAAGGCGTGTCGTGCCGCCTGCGCCTGGGAAAATCCCCACCATGATCTCGGGCAGGCCGATCTTGGCCGACGGATTGTCCGCGGCAAAGATGCGGTGACAGGCGAGCGGGATCTCAAGCCCGATGCCAAGCGCCGTGCCGGGGAGAGCCGCCGCAATCGGCTTGCCACCCTTGTTGGTCTTGGGGTCCATGCCGGCGCGCTCGATCTTGCGCAGGATGGCATGCATCCACATCACCCCATCAAAGAGCCCCTTGGCGGGATTTTCGCCCGCATCATCGCGCATCTTGGCGATGATGTTGAGGTCCATGCCGCCCGCAAACGAGCCGGGTTTGCCGGAGGTGAGGATCACACCCTTGACGGCCTCATCAGCCAGCGCGTCGTCAATCAGCGTCTCGAGGTCGAGAAAGCCTTGGGTGTTCATCACATTCATGGACTTGCCCTGCGTGTCCCAGGTGATGATCGCGACGCCGTCGGCGCCTTTTTCCATCGTGAAATCAGTCATCTTGGTCATCTCCTCTTACACGCGTTCGATGATGGTGGCGGCACCCATGCCGGAGGCGATGCAGAGCGTGGCAAGGCCGGTGCCCTTGCCCGTGCGCTCCAACTCATCCAGCAGCGTGCCGATGATGATGGCCCCCGTGGCCCCCAGCGGGTGGCCCATGGCGATCGAGCCGCCGTTCACGTTGACAAGGTTTGGGTCGACATTGAACGCCTGCTGAAAGCGCAGGACCACCGATGCAAAGGCCTCGTTCACCTCAAAGAGGTCAATGTCAGAGATCGACATGCCGCTGTCGGCGAGGATTTTCTGCGTGGCGGGCACGGGACCGGTCAGCATGATCGTCGGATCGGTGCCGATCTTGCAGGTCTGGCGAATGCGGGCGCGCGGCTTAAGGCCCCATTTCTCGCCGAATGCCTTGGAGCCGATCAAGACGCCTGCTGCACCATCGACGATGCCAGAGGAATTGCCAGCGTGGTGGATATGGTTGATCCGCTCCAGATGCGGATATTTCATCTTGGCCACGACATCAAAGCCCGGCATCACCTCGCCCATCGCCTGAAACGCCGGGGTGAGCGCGCCCAGTGTCTGCATGTCGGTGCCAGGGCGCATGTATTCGTCATGGTCGAGAATGGTCAGGCCGTTCTGATCCTGCACCTCGATGATGGAGTTCGCGAAACGTTTGTCATCCCAGGCCGCCTTGGCCCGGCGCTGCGATTCCACGGCGAGCGCGTCCGCCTCATCGCGGCTAAAGCCGTATTCGGTGGCGATGATATCCGCCGAAATGCCCTGCGGCACGAAATAGGTGTCCATCGCAATCGACGGGTCCACGGCAATCGCCGCCCCGTCGCTGCCCATGGCGACGCGGCCCATCATCTCGACCCCGCCCGCGATATAGGCCTCACCAGCGCCACCCTTGATCTGGTTGGCGGCGAGGTTCACCGCCTCCATGCCAGAGGCGCAAAAGCGGTTGATGGCGAGGCCGGGGATGCTCTCATCCAGATCAGAGGCGAGCACGGCAGTCCGCGCAAGGCAGCCGCCCTGCTCCATCACCTGCGTGACATTGCCCCAGATTACGTCCTCGACGGCGTGACCATCGAGTCCGTTGCGGGATTTCAGCGCGTTCAGCACCTGCGCCGAGAGGCGCGCGGCCGTCACCTCGTGCAGCGCGCCATCCTTGCGGCCCTTGCCACGCGGGGTGCGCAGGGTGTCGTAGATATAAGCTTCGGTCATTGTTGTTTTCCCTTTCGTTTATTTCGGTCATGCATCGCGATCGCATATAGAAAAAATGCTCGAATACTCCATCCGAGTAAGCCAAACATGCAGGCGAAGATTGCCAGTCCTTTGAGTGGCTCGGAATCGGTCAATCCCAAGAGAAAAAGAGGAATAAACCATGCCAAAAGGATAAGAATCCTTCTGGGTGTGCTAAGAGCATGCCATTCAATCATTGATGCAGTTGAGTAGAGCGAAAAGGCGGTCACTACGAAGAACATTGCAAGCAAAAGCATTAATGCGACAAGCATGCAGATGGCGGCAAACTCGGAAAAAGGCCATATTACCAGACTGGCAATGATGTAGAGCCCAAGAGTGTGCTTGAGGTACTTCCATTCACCTATTTCGCCGAACATTGCGATCATAGTCATCACGCGCGGTCAGCGGGGCTGCCGGGCATCAGGTCATAGGGGTGTTTCCAGCCGGGCGTGGCGCTGACATTGTTCAGCCACCGGTCGATATTGGGCCACTCGGCGCGGTCAAAGCCGAAGGGTTCGGGGTAATAGAGATACCCACAGCAGCTCAGATCCGCATTGGTCATGGCCTCGCCCACGATCCAGTCGCGCCCCGCAAGATGCGTGTCGAGCGTCGTGTAGGCGGCCTTGAGCCGGGCTTGGGTGAAGGGGATCACAGCCTCAGGGCGCTTATCCTCGGGCAGAAAGTTGATCAGGAAACGGGTCATGCCGCCCGGACTGCTGAGCTTGTGGTTGTCCCAGAACATCCAGCGCATCACCTCGCGCGCCTCTTCCGGCGTGGTCCCACCGAATTTGCCAGTCTTCTCGGTGATATACATCTGCATGACACCCGATTGTGTCAGGGTCACGTCGCCATCGACCAGCACCGGCACCTCGCCCATGACATTGGCCTCGCGGAACGCGGGCTGCCGCGTCTCGCCGCCGAAGAAATCGACAAAAACCGGCGTCCAGTCGAGACCGGAAAGCTCGAGGGCCAGCGCCGCCTTGTAGGCATTGCCGCTCTCGCCAAAGCAGTAGAGTTTGATCGTCATGTGTTGGGTTCCTGTTGCGATTTCGAATTTGAGTATTTTTGGCAAGATGAAGCCGATCCGGATTTACCCTGTATTAACTGAGATGTGGCTTGATCGGCGATGCGGTACAGGCTGGAGAGCCGATGACCGCGCAAGGTGAAGCCCTGTTCCGGTGACTGATGCCAAATGGCCTGCGCGCCGGGCAGGGTGCACCTGCGCTTTTCATCTTGCCGCAAATACTCCACGGGGGTCCGGGGGTGTGAGACCCCCGGTTCCGACCCTGCACTGCGGACCACCGCTCCGACCCTCACAGCGCCCTCGCGATCAGCTCTTTCATGATCTCGTTGGTGCCGCCATAGATGCGCTGCACCCGGGCATCGGCCCACATCTCGGCGATGTCATATTCCTGCATATAGCCATAGCCGCCATGCAGTTGCAGGCAGTCATCCAGCACCTCGCCTTGGCTGTCGGTCAGCCAGTATTTCGCCATCGCAGCCTTTTCCACGCTGAGGTCGCCGCGCATGTGTTCCGTGATGCACGCATCGAGAAAGGCGCGGCAGACGGCGGTTTTGGTCTGGCATTCCGCCAGTTTGAAGCGGGTGTTCTGGAACTGCAGGATCGGGCCGCCAAAGGCCTGACGTTCCTTACAATAGGTGATGGTGCGTTCTACCGCGCCCTCCATCGCGCCCTGCGCGCCGCAGGCGATGATCAGACGTTCTTGCGGCAGTTGCTGCATCATCTGATAAAAGCCGCGCCCCTCTTCGCCGCCGAGAATGTTCTCGGGCGGGATTTCGATATTGTCGAAGAAAAGCTCCGAGGTATCGCCCGCGTGCATCCCGACCTTTTCGAGATTGCGCCCGCGTGTGAACCCCTGCGCGGCCTCTGTTTCCACAACCACCAAGGAGATGCCCTTGGCCCCTTCCTTGGGGTCGGTCTTGGCCGCAACGATGATCAACTCGGCGTGCTGACCGTTGGTGATAAAGGTCTTTTGTCCCGAAAGACGATAGGCGTTGCCGTCGCGCACGGCGCGGGTCTTGATGCCCTGCACATCCGACCCGGCGGCGGGCTCGGTCATGGCGAGCGCGCCGACCATCTCGCCCGAGACCATCTTGGGCAGCCATTTCCGTTTTTGCGCCTCAGACCCATAGGCGAGGATATAATGTGCGACGATACCGGAATGAATGGGATTGCCCCAGCTTGCCAAATTGGCGCGCCCCTGTTCCATGCAGATCACGGCCTCATGACCGAAATCGCCGCCTGCGCCGCCATATTCCTCGGGGATGGAGGGGCAGAGCAGGCCCAGGGCACCCGCCTCAAGCCAGCAGTCGCGGTCCATGATGCCCGCCTTGCGCCAGCGGGCGAAATGCGGCCGCCATTCATCGGTGATGAACTTGGCGGTCATGTCCGAGAGCATCTGATGCTCGTCTGTCATCCACGTCATGGCCGGGCCTCCCTTCCCCGCGGTTTCAGCGTTTGCGCGCGTCCAACTCTGAATTGAAGAGCCTAAGGCGATGCGCAAAGGTTTCTTCGTTGATCACGCTGTCGAAATTCTCGAAGAGAAAGGACAGCGCCTCGCCCTCATCCAGCCCCGAGTCCTGCGCAAAGCGGCGCAGGCGGCGGTAGCCATCCTCGGTCATCGCCGCGTTGAAGCGGCGCGTGAGGCGAAAGCGTTTCGGCATCTGTCCCTCCTCCCTTGTGGTCTCGCCTCAGAACGCCTCGGCCTCGAGCGCCATGACGGTATCCGCGCCGCTCTCGATACGTGCCAGATGCAGGGCGGTCGCGGGTAGGCGACGCTTCATGTAGAAGCGACCCGTTGCCAGCTTGGTCTTGTAGAACGCCTCATCTGAAGTGCCCGCCTCCAGCGCCGCATGGGCCGATTTCGCCATCCGTGCCCACATCAGCCCCAGGCAGACATGACCAAAGAGGTGCATGAAGTCATAGGAGCCGGACAGCGCCGCGTTGGGGTTCTTCATCCCGTTCTGCATGAAGAACATGGCCGAGGCTTGCAGGTCCTTGGAGGCCGCTTTGAGCGGATCGAGGAAATCGGACTTAAGCGCGTCGTTGCCCTCGTTTTCCTTGAGGAAGGTTTTGACCAGATCGAAGAAGGCCATGACATGCTTGCCGCCATCCTGTGCCAGCTTGCGGCCGACTAGATCGAGCGCCTGCACGCCGTTGGCGCCTTCGTAGATCATGGCGATGCGGGCGTCGCGGGTGAATTGCGACATGCCCCATTCCTCGATATAGCCATGCCCGCCGTAGACCTGCTGCGCCAGCACGGTCATGTCATAGCCTTCGTCGGTGAGAAAGCCCTTGATCACCGGCGTCATCAGCGAAATCAGCCCCTCGGCGGCGGCGTCATCGCCGCGATGCGAGCGGTCGATGAGTTCCGCACCCCAGAGCATGAAGGCGCGCGCGCCCTCGATAAAGCTCTTTTGATCCATCAGCGAGCGGCGGATGTCGGGATGCACGATCAACGGGTCAGCGGGGCCGTTGGGGTTTTCCGCGCCGGTCACGGCGCGGCCCTGAAGCCGGTCCTTGGCATAGGCGAGCGCGTTCTGATAGGCGACCTCGGCCTGTGCCAGCCCTTGCATGCCCACACCGATCCGGGCCTCGTTCATCATGGTGAACATGGCGCGCATGCCCTTGTGCTCTTCGCCCAAGAGCCAGCCGGTGGCCCCGTCATAGTTCATCACGCAGGTGGAATTGCCGTGAATGCCCATTTTCTCTTCAATCTTGCCGCAGGTCACGCCATTGCGGTCGCCAAGGCTGCCATCCTCCTTGACGATGAACTTGGGCACGATGAAGAGCGACACGCCTTTGATCCCTTCGGGGCCACCGGGGATTTTGGCCAGCACCAGATGGATGATGTTGTCGGCCATGTCATGCTCGCCGGACGAGATAAAGATCTTCTGTCCGGTGATCTTGTAGCTGCCGTCGCCCTGCGGTTCGGCCTTGGTCCGCATAAGGCCCAGATCGGTGCCGCAATGCGGTTCGGTCAGGTTCATGGTGCCGGTCCAGTCGCAATTGGCCATTTTCGGCAAATAGGTGGCCTTTTGATCCTCTGTGCCATGCACAAGGATTGCAGAGGCTGCGCCGTGGGTCAGCCCCTGATACATGGTAAAGGCCTGATTGGCGGCCGAGAACATCTCGCCCACTGCCGTGCCGAGAACATAGGGCATGTATTGCCCGCCGAATTCTTCGGGAAGATCGAGCGCGGTCCAGCCGCCGGCTTTCATCTGCTCAAAGGCCTCTTTGAAGCCCTTGGGCGTGCGCACCACGCCGTTTTCCAAGACGCAACCCTCGGTATCGCCCACGGCGTTGAGCGGCATCAGCACCTCGGAGGCAATCTTGCCCGCCTCTTCCAGAACGGCCTTGGTAAAGTCAGGCTCGAGCTCGGCATAGCCGGGCGTTGTCTGTTCGGACACGTTCAGAACCTCGTGCAGCACGAATTGCATGTCACGGGTGGGGGCGGTGTAGCTTGGCATATGTCTCTCTCCCTAAAACAGGTGCCGGACCGGATTACTCGGCGGCTTTTTGGCTGGTCTTGATCGAGGCCAGCATACGCTCGCCCCATGTCATCTGTTCGCGCAGCTCAGAGATTGCAGCCTCCAGCTCGTCGCGCTGTTTCTCCATTTCGGCCAGACGCGTCCGCGCCACAGCATAGGCGCAAGCAATCTGGCTGTGTTGCTGATCCCCCTTGTCGTAGAGATCGAGCAACTGTCGCAGGTCTTCAAGGCTGAACCCGAAACGCTTGCCGCGTTGGATCAGTTTCAGCCGGGCCCGGTCGCGCCGGGTAAAGAGCCGCTTTTGCCCGACCCGTCGGGGCGAGAGCAGCTCCTTGGCCTCGTAGAAGCGCAGTGTGCGCGGCGTTACCTCGAACACGTCGCACATCTGGCGGATTGTCATCATATCGTCGGTCATTGGTTTACCCATATCAGAGCACATTTACCGACAATCTGCGGATCATGGGCCATGGTTACAACAGCCAGGCGGCTTTACGTAACCGCTACGTCGCGTCACTTTGAAGTTGACGTAAGATAAGGCAAGGTAAGCGCGTCCCGTGGGAAATTTTCTTTCCCTTGCGTCAGCCTTTCAGGACAGGCTGGACGCGGTGTCGTCACGCAACTTCTTCAATTCGGCCATCGCGTCGTCAATTTGACGACGCTGTTCGGCCAGTTCTGCAAGCTGCCGGTCAGCTAGGGCAATCCAGCTCTGCATCTGCGCAGTCGTGCCCTCTTTCTCGTAAATGAGAAGCCATTGCCGAATCTCTTCCAGCGCAAAGCCGAATTTGCGGCCGCGCAGGATCAGGGTCATGCGCGCGCATTCGCGCGGGCCGTACCAGCGTGCCCGCCCGTCACGTTCAGGCTGCAACAGTTCGATGTATTCGTAATATCGCAGGGTGCGCGGCGTGACATCATATGTCGCGCACATTTCCTTGAAGGACAGTTTTTTATCCGACATGGGCAGGCCCCCTCGCTCTCTTGACGTTAGGACCAAGATGCGGCCCATGCAACCGGTGCTCTTGCAGCTTGTGCGGATTAGGGATCATAAAGGGCGCATCACGATCCGCGGGGAATAGCATGACCGACGCAAGGACCAAGATCGCACAGCAATTCATGCAGGCCCTACCGCATGCCCGCGCGCTTGGGATGCGGTTGGTGACGATGGGCGACGGTGAGGCCGAGATCGAGATGGATTACGATCCACGCTTTGTCGGCGACCCCGAGACCGGGGTTATTCACGGCGGTGCGGTTTCGGCGTTGATGGATACCTGTTGCGGGGCGGCGGCGATGAGCCATCCGGCCTCGCCCGGCGGCACGGCGACGATTGATCTGCGCATCGACTATATGCGTCCGGCGACGCCGGGGCAGCGGGTCCGCGCGCATGCGGAATGCTATCATATCACGCGTTCTGTGGCGTTTGTTCGGGCGCGCGCGATGGATGACGACGACGCGCGGCCTGTGGCCACGGCCACCGGCACCTTTACCGTGGAGGGCAAATGATGGCCCGCGCCCGCCCCGAGCCTGTGCAGGTGGTCAAACAGCGGCGTGACGCGGCGCTCAAGGCGCTGGTCGAGGGGGTGCCCTATATCGGCTTTCTCGGGGTGCAGTTTGATCGGCGCGGCGATGAGTTGACGGCCTTGATGCCGTTTGCGGACAAGCTGATCGGCAATCCGATGCTGCCCGCGCTACATGGCGGGGCGACGGCAGCGTTTTTAGAGATCACGGCAATCATTGGTTTGAGCTGGGGTATGCTCTGGGAAGAGATTGAAAGCGGCGCGTTCGATCCTGAGACGGTGGTCGGGGGCAAGCTGCCGAGATTACCTAAAACCATTGATTTTACAGTGGATTATCTGCGCTCTGGCCTGCCGCGCGATGCCTATGCGCGGGCGCAGGTCAACCGCTCTGGCCGCCGCTATGCCTCTGTGCATGTCGAGGCGTGGCAGGACAATCGCAGCCGTCCGTTTGCCCAAGCCACGGGGCATTTCCTGATGCCGCGTCGCGATGGCTGAGGTCGCGCGGGCGGTCACGCATGCCCGTGTCCTGAAAATCGCCCTTCCCATTGTAATTTCCAACGCCACAGTGCCGATCCTTGGCGCGGTGGATACTGGCGTCGTGGGACAGTTGGGGACCGCCGCGCCGATTGGCGCGGTGGGCATCGGCGCGGTCATAATTACCGGAATTTATTGGCTTTTCGGCTTTTTGCGGATGGGCACCACGGGCCTGACCAGTCAGGCGCAGGGGGCAGGACAAGTGGGCGAGGTGGCCGCGCTATTGACGCGCGCGCTGATGATCGGATTCGCAGGCGGGCTGGCATTGATCATCCTGCAAGTCCCTGTTTTCTGGGCCGCTTTTCAGCTTTCACCGGCGAGCGAAGAGGTCGAGGGCCTTGCGCGGCAGTATATGGCGATCCGGGTCTGGAGCGCACCGGCGATGATTGCGCTGTTCGGCATGACCGGATGGCTCATCGCGCAAGAGCGCACGCGGGCGGTTTTGCTTTTGCAACTGGTGATGAACGGAATAAATATCCTTTTGGATCTGTGGTTTGTGCTGGGGCTCGACTGGGGTGTCGCCGGTGTTGCACGGGCGACGGTGATCGCCGAATGGGGCGGTCTGATGCTTGGGTTCTGGTTCTGCCGCGATGCGTTTGCGGTGTCAGCGTGGTGTGACTGGCCACGGGTATTTGACCGGGAACGGCTGAAGAACATGGCCTCGGTCAATGGCGACATCCTGCTCAGGTCATTGATGTTGCAGATTATTTTCATCTCGTTCCTGTTCTGGGGCAGCGATTTTGGCGATGTCACGCTGGCGGCAAATCAGGTGCTTTTGCAGTTCCTGAGTATCACCTCGCATGCGTTGGACGGGTTCGCCTTTGCCGCCGAGGCGCTGGTGGGCCGGGCGTTTGGGGCGCGCTCTGTTGCGCATCTGCGGCGGGGGGCGCTCTTGACGAGTGTCTGGGGCTTGGTCGTCTGTGTGGCCCTCGCGGTCGTTTTTGCCAGCTTTGGCGGGGCGTTGATTGACCTGATGGCCAAGGCACCGGAGGTGCAGCAAGAGGCTCGTAACTATCTGATTTATATGGCGCTTGCGCCAATTCTTGGGCTGGCTTCCTATATGCTTGATGGGGTCTTTATCGGCGCCACGCGCACCCGCGACATGCGCAACATGATGGCGCTGAGCCTCTTGGTCTATGTCGGTGCGGCACTGTTGCTCGCTCCCACAATGGGCAATCACGGGCTATGGCTGGCGCTCTTGATCAGTTTCGTGGCGCGGGGCGTCACGCTGGGTCTGCGCTATCCCGCGCTGGAGCGGGCGGCGGCCTAGTGTACAGGATGTCCATTGTGGACGCGGGTTGTGTACAGGTTCGCAATCCCGCCGGGATGCTGTATCAAGGGCAGAGTTTTGAGGCCGGAACCATGCTGCATATCACCGATCAGATCGCCATCGAGGACTGGGAATTGACCGAGCAGTTCATGCGCGCCTCGGGGCCGGGTGGGCAGAACGTCAACAAGGTGTCGAGTGCTGTCGAATTGCGGTTCGAGGCCGAGCGCTCGCCCAACCTGCCCGCGCCGGTCAAGACGCGGCTAAGGCGACTGGCCGGGCGGCGCTGGACCAAGGAGGGGGCGGTCGTGCTGCAATGCGATGAGACCCGCAGCCAGACCCGTAATCGGGAAATCGTGCGGGACCGTCTGGCCGATCTCATTCGCCAAGCCTCGGTCGCGCCCAAACGGCGCGTGGCGACCAAACCGACGCTGGGATCGAAGAAACGCCGCCTTGCTGCCAAGAAGCAGCGCGGCGAGGTCAAGGCGCTGCGCGGTCAGGTGGAGGGCGAGGACTGAGCCTAAGGGCGACAGTGCTAGAACCGGCGCGACGTTGGGCTTGACCCGGCGGCGGGACTAAGGTGATCTGATCAAATCTTTGAGGAGAACAAGAATGGGTTTGCCCGCAATCACGGGAACGGGGGTGTTCACACCGTCCGAGGTGATCACCAACGAGGAACTGGTCGCCACCTTTAACGCCTATGCCGAGGCCTTCAACACGCGCCATGCTTCAGAGATTGCGGCGGGTGAGATCGAGGCCAAGGGCATGTCCTCGCCGGAATTCATTCTCAGCGCGTCGGGGATCGAGCAGCGGCATGTGATGGACAAGGCGGGCGTGCTGAACCCCGAGGTGATGCATCCGCTGTTGCGGCAACGCCGGGATGACGAGCCGGGGATCATGGCGGAAATGGCGATGGAGGCCTGTGCGCAGGCCCTCGCACAAGCAGGGCGCGCGGCGTCGGAGGTCGATCTGATCATCTGCGCTGCCTCGAACCACGAGCGGCCCTATCCGGCGATTGCGATCGAGATTCAACAGCTTTTGGGAGCGGGTGGCTTTGCCTTTGACATGAATGTCGCCTGTTCCTCGGCTACATTCGGGATTCAGGCCGCCGCCGACATGATCCGGGGCGGATCGGCCAAGCGGGCGCTGGTGGTCAGCCCCGAGATTTGTTCGGGGCATCTGGAATGGCGCGACCGCGACTGTCATTTCATCTTTGGCGATGTCTGCACCGCCGTGCTGATCGAGGCGGCGGACGAGGCCAAGGGGCCGCATTTCGTGATCCGCTCGACCCGCTGTGCGACGCAGTTTTCCAACAATATCCGCAATAACAACGGGTTTCTGCGCCGCACGCGTCCCGATGGTCTGGTGGATCGGCGGGATATGCAGTTCGTGCAGGAGGGGCGCAAGGTGTTCAAGGAGGTGTTGCCGATGGTCTCGGCGCATATTCTGGGGCATCTCGCAGAGGAAGGTGTCGCGCCGGATGATCTGCGGCGGCTGTGGCTGCATCAGGCGAACAAGGCGATGAATGATTTTATCGGGCGCAAGGTACTGGGACGGGTGCCTGAGCCGGAGGAACAGCCCAATATCCTACAGGATTACGCCAATACATCCTCTGCCGGGTCGATCATTGCCTTTTCCAAGTATTCCGAGGATCTGCAATCGGGAGAGCGGGGGCTGATCTGTTCCTTTGGGGCGGGCTATTCGGTGGGATCGGTTCTGGTCGAGCGCCGCTGAGGCGCCGCGCAAACCCTTGGATCAAATTGGAAATGACATCGTACCGCAAAGTCAGTAAGGGAAAATCAAGCAAGGGTAGCCCCCGGGACAGGGGCTGAGTTGGGGAAAGCGTATGTCGACGACGGGAAGTTACCTGAAAAAGCACACCGAAGCGCTGGTCAAGGATGTGGGCATCGAAGCGGCCTGTCAGTTGACGGGCAAATCCAAGGCCACGCTGGGGCGCTATTACTCCGACCATGAGGAACATGCCGACCGGTTTATGCCCGTCGATTCCGTGGCGGCGCTTGAGGCTGCTGCCAGCTATCCGCATGTGACGAGCGCGCTGGCGGAATTGGGCGGTGTCAGTCTGAGCCTGATCGCAGAGCGGCGCAACGCGCAGGAGCGGGCCAATGTGAACAGCGACGTGATCGCGCTGTCACAGCGGTTTGCTCTGCTGATGGCCGAGTATCAGCAGAGCATCGCGGATGGCAGGATCACGGTCAATGAGGCCAAGCGGCTCTTGCGCGAGACGACGCAGTTGCAGCAGGTGCTGATCGAGATGAAGCTGCATCTTGAGGTCGAAGTGTCCTGAGACAGGTGCGTCCCGGTCAGCCGAAGGCGATATAGGCCCCGGCGAGCGCTGTGGCGCCGCCCATCAGGCGCAGCGGCAGAACGCTGGCATTGCGCGTTTCGCGCGCCGCGGCAAAGGCGATGAGCAATCCCGCAGCATGCAGGAGCGCCGTGGCGATGGCAAAGCCCGCGCCGAATTTCAGCGCCTGCGCCTGTCCCAGTTCACCGCCATGGGCGTGGCCGTGAAAGAGCGCGAAAAGGGCCACGAGTGCCATGGCCAGCCCCGGCGCGGGGCGCAGGGCGAGCGCCACGACAAGGCCAAGCGCCATGATCGAGGTTAGAATCATCGGTTCGACCATCGGCAGGGGCAGGCCGACCAGAGCCGCGAGAAACCCTGTGATCATGGCAAGGACAAAGGCGCTTGGCACGGTCCAGAGGGCGCGGCCCCCGATTTGCGCCGCCCAGAGGCCAACGGCGATCATGGCCAGCACGTGATCGAGGCCGAAGAGCGGATGCGTGACCCCGGCGAGGAAAGAGCCGTATTCGCCCTCGGGCAGATGCGCCGCGGCGGGGCTGGCGGCGAGGATCAGGAGGGCGGTGAAGCTACGTTTCATATGGGGTTCCTTTTTGGGTCAACCGGCGCCTCGGGGTGAGTCGCGCCTGAGCAGCAAGATGCAGCGCACAGGGAGGTGGCGCAACAAAAAACCCGGCACGCGGGTGCATGCCGGGTCAGGTGGGGAAATCCCTGTGGGATCAGCCAAAGACGCGGGTCAGGGCCGCATCGGTGGCGGAAATCAGGTGGTTGATGTCATCCTTGGTGGCAATCAGCGCGGGCGAATAGCACAGCGTGTTGTTGAAACCGGGGATCGAGCGGTTGGTGGCACCGATGATGACGCCCTGCGCCATGCAATCGGCGACGACGGCCTGAACCTGCTTTTCCGGGGCAGGCTCTTTGCTGGCGCGGTCGCTGACCAGTTCGGCCCCGAGAAACAGCCCCTTGCCGCGCACATCGCCGATGACCGCGTGCTTGTCCTTGAGCGCGCGCAATTGGTCGAGCATGTAGTCGCCCATGGCGACGGTGTTGCCCAAGAGATCCTCTTCCTCGATGATCGCCATGTTTTCCAGCGCTGCCGCTGGACCGGCGGTGCAGCCGCCAAAGGTCGAGATGTCGCGGAAATAGTTCATCGGATCGGTGGTGTCGTCCTTGAACATGTCGAACACGCGTTCGTTGGTCACACAGCAGGCGATGGCGGCATAGCCGGAGGCGACACCCTTGGCCATGGTCACGAAATCGGGCTCGACCCCGTAATGCTGATAGCCGAACCATGTGCCGGTACGCCCGATGCCGCAGACAACCTCGTCGATATGCAGGAGGATGTCGTATTTGCGGCAAATCTCCTGCACGCGGGGCCAGTAGCCGACGGGCGGAACGATGACGCCGCCACCGGCGGTCACAGGCTCCAGGCAGAGCGCGCCAATGGTGTCGGGGCCTTCGGCCAAGATCACCTCTTCGATCGCGTTGGCGGCGGCGATGCCGTAGTCCTCGCCCTCCAGATCCCATTGCGCGCGATATTCAAGGCAATGCGGCACCCGCACGAAACCGGGGGTGTAGGGGCCATATTGCGCGTTGCGCTCGTCCTGACCGCCCGCCGAGAGACAGGCGATGGTGGTGCCGTGATAGTCGCGGTCGCGGTAGAGGATCTTGTGCTTCTTGCCCCCATACCGCTTGTGGGCGATCTGGCGGACCATCTTGAAGGCCTTTTCATTCGCCTCGGAGCCCGAGTTTGTATAGTAAACCCGGCTCATCCCCGGCATTTTCGAGATCAGCTTCTCGGAAAACAGCGCGCCCGGAATCGACCCGGCAGAACCAGCGAAATAGGGCAGTTTGATCAACTGGTCACGCACCGCGTTGGCGATGCGCTCGCGCCCGTAGCCGACGTTGACGGTCCAGACGCCGCCCGACACGCCGTCGAGATGCTCTTTGCCCTTTTGGTCCCAGACGCGCATGCCGCGCCCCTCGACGATGATACGCGGATCGGCCTTGGGGTCAGTGCCGCCCCATGGCGAGTGCTGAATCAGGTGATGCCAGACATGCGCGCGGTCGGCCTCGACCACGTGGGAAATGTCGTTGTCGCGAAGTTTGCCGTCCATGGCGATGCTCCATCAGGTTGAGGCCCGGCGCGGGGCGCGGGCCGTCTATGTATATCACGGGTTGTCCTGATCCCATATCAGCCGAGAATCTGAGCGTTTCGTTAGGGCCAGAAGACACCATTAAATAGGTCCAGAACACCCCGCCGCCGCGTGAGTCAAGCTGTAACTCTCTGGCAGATTTGGGTTTTTCATCCAAGGGGGTCTGAGGGGCATCTGTTTCAGGCTATCCGAAAACCTCTTTTCGGAAATACTGAAATGATCTTAGGTCTGCTATAATTGCGTTGATCGGTGCCTGTGGATCGGGTTCACTCTGGGCTGTTGCCTGTTCCGGGGTGCGTGTGACCCACAAGGCCCGAACGCAGGAGAAACCCGCCGAAACGTGCGGTGTGAAACAGAAAAACGACTGTAACCAACGGGAGAAAACAAGATGACACTGAAAAGCAAACTGATGTCGGCGGTGGCTGGAGCGGCCTTTCTGGCGGGGGCCGGAGCGGCGCAGGCGCAGGAAATCACCGTCGCCTATTTCCTCGAATGGCCGATGCCGTTCCAATATGCCAAGGAAATGGGCACCTATGACAAGGAAATGGGTGTCAAGGTCAACTGGCGCGCCTTTGACACCGGCACCGCGATGAGTGCCGCAATGGCGAGCGGAGATGTGCATCTTTCGGTGAGCCAAGGTGTTCCGCCCTTTGTGGTGGCCACCAGTGCCGGACAGGATTTGCAGACCCTCGACGTGGCTGTGAGCTATGCCGACAATGACAACTGCGTCGTCGCCTCGGCGCTGGAAATCGACAAGACCAATGCGGGCGAGCTGGCCGGCAAGAAGGTCGCCGTGCCGCTGGGGACAGCCGCGCATTACGGGTTCCTCAAGCAGATGACCCATTTCGGCGTGGATATTTCCAGTATGGAGGTGGTCAACATGGCACCGCCCGAGGGGGCTGCCGCAATCGCGCAGGGCGCGGTTGACATGTTCTGTGGCTGGGGTGGGTCGCTGCGCCGGGCCAAGGAGCATGGCAACGTGCTGCTGACCGGAGCAGAAAAGGAAGAGCTGGGCATTCTGGTGTTTGACGTGACATCCGGCCCGGCGGCCTTTGTCGCGGAAAATCCCGATCTGGTGGCCAAGTTCCTGAAGGTGACAGCAGATGCCAACGCGATGTGGGCCGACCCGGCCAATCGCGATGAAATGCTGCCCATCATTGCCAAGGACAGCGGTATGGATGTCGACGCCACCGCGGCGACGATTGACACCTTTGTGTTCCCCTCTGCCGAAGAACAGTTGACTGCCAAATGGCTGGGCGGCGGCGCGCAGGAGTTCATGAAGGGCGTGGCTGAGGTGTTCGTCGAGGCAGGCAGCATCGATTCGGCGCTGGCCACCTATGAAAGCAACGTCAACACCGGCCCGTTGGCTGCCGCTAACGGCATGTAATCCCGTCCACGGACTGAATGAGGCCCGCCCCGCAAGTATCGGGCGGGCCTCTGCCCAACAAACCCAAACAACAACAGGGGGTGGGGATGTCGACACTTTCCATCGATAACATCTCGATGCGGTTCGATTTGCCGAATGGTGGCCATGTGCAGGCGTTGCAGAATGTCTCGCTTGAGATCAAGACAGGCGAGCTGATGAGCGTGCTGGGGCCGTCGGGCTGTGGCAAGACAACGCTTCTCAACATCCTCGCCGGGTTTCTGGCACCGACGGAGGGGCAGATCACGTTGAACGGCCACCGCGTCACCGGCCCGGATGCCGAGCGCGGCATGGTGTTTCAGCAAGGTGCGCTGTTCGAGTGGATGAGCGTGCGTGACAATGTGAGCTTTGGTCCGCGTATGGCGGGCAAGCGCGAAAAGGAATGGCGCGGCACGGTGGATCATCTGCTCGATGTCGTGGGCCTGCGCGATTTCAAGGAAAAGGCCGTGTATGAGCTTTCGGGTGGGATGCAGCAGCGCGTCGCACTGGCGCGCTGTCTGGCGAATGATCCCGATGTCATTCTGATGGACGAGCCGCTGGGTGCGCTGGATGCGCTGACGCGCGAAAAGATGCAAGGCTTGGTTCTGAAGCTCTGGAAAGAGACCGGCAAGACCATCATCCTGATCACCCATTCGGTGGAAGAGGCGCTGCTCTTGGGCGAGCGGTTGTTGGTGATGGCACCGCGGCCGGGGCGCGTTCACAAGGAGTACCGCCTGCCCTTTGCTGATACCGGGGCAGGCAAGGATTTGCGTGAGGTCAAGAAAGACCCGGAGTTTAGCGCCAAGCGAGAGGAAATCCTGACGATGATCTGGGACATGGAAGAAGAGATCATGGGTCGGACCGAGGAGGCGGGCGTATGATCATTCTCCTTCTCTATGTGGCGATTTTCACCGGCGCGTTCTTTGCCGTGCGCTTTGGCGTGCGCAAGTTCCGGCAAATGAACGATTACACCTCGCTCAAGACGGTGACATTCGGCGATGAGAGCGCGGTGCGCCCGGATCGCTGGGCCTCTGTGATTTCGGTGGTGACGATATTCCTGCTCTGGGGGGCGTTTACCGGTAGCAAATGGGTGCCTCTGCATGCGCCGGGGCCGTTTGTGGGCGATACCGAGTTCACCTATACGCTGGAGGGGCCGGACGGCACGCGCGACGATGCGACGGTGACTGTGCGGGTCTTTAAGATCGGCGAGACAGTGGAAACGCCAGTGGTCGACCCCGGCGACGGCATTGCCAAGAACGATGTGTTGACGGTGGGTGCGTGGCGGTCGCAGCTCTTGTTGATGGACAAGAATGACGAGGTGACGCGCGATCAGGGCGCCAAGGTGGTCGCGATTGATGGTAAGCCCGTGAGCGATGGCCAGACCGTTGATGTGGCCGCTGGCACCGTCGCCGTGACCGCCAAGGGGTCGCTGAATTTTGCGCCTGCCAAGGGCATGCAGATGGAACCGATCTGGTTGCCGCCGCCAGAAGCGGTGGTGTCGCGCCTGATCGAGGTGTCGAAACAAGGCTATCAGAATTTCACCCTCTGGGAGCATCTCTATTGGTCGCTGTTCCGGGTGATCGTGGGCTTTGCGCTGGGCGCGCTGGTGGGGATACCGCTGGGCTATGCCATGGGGCTGAGTGACTGGTTTCGCGGCTGGTTCGATCCGATCGTCGAGTTTATGCGACCGGTGCCGCCGCTGGCCCTGATCCCGCTGGTGATCATCTGGGCAGGCATTGGCGAGAGCGGCAAGATCATCCTGCTGTTCCTCGCGGCGCTCTGGATCATGACCATTTCGGCGCGTGCAGGCGTATCCGGCGTGGCGATTTCCAAGGTGCATGCGGCCTATTCGCTGGGCGCGTCAAAATGGCAATTGATGCGGCATGTGATCGTGCCCAATTCCCTGCCGGAGATTTTCACCGGCGCGCGTGTCGCGATGGGGGTCTGTTGGGGCACGGTGGTGGCCGCCGAACTGGTGGCTGCGGAAAAGGGCGCGGGCATGATGATCATGGTCGCGAGCCGCTTTCAGCTCACGGATATCGTGCTGATGGGGATCATCCTGATCGGGATCATCGGCTATGGCATCGACATCCTGATGCGCAAGGCCGAGACATGGCTGGTGCCGTGGAAGGGCCGTGTGTGAGGGCTGCGCGGCGGCGCTATGGCCACGATGCCGCGCAGCAAAACCTAAACTCAGCCCTCGTGTTCTGCCAGCCAGCGTTCGGCATCAAGCGCGGCCATGCAGCCCATGCCCGCTGATGTGACCGCCTGACGGTAGACGTGATCGGTCAGATCACCGGCGGCAAAAACGCCTGGGACAGAGGTGCGGGTGCTGCCCGGCGTGACCTTGACATAGCCGCCGTTGTGCAATTCGAGCCTGTCCTTGACCAACTCGCTTGCGGGCGCATGGCCGATGGCGATGAACACGCCCTTGCAGGGGATTTCCGTGATCGCGCCGGTGTCGACATGGCGGACGCGCACGCCCTCGACGCCCTTGGGATTGTCTGTGCCGATGACCTCATCCAGCGTGTGAAACCACAGGGTTTCGATCTTGGGGTTCTTCATCAGCCGGTCTTGCAGGATCTTTTCGGCGCGCAGTTCGTCGCGGCGATGAATGAGCGTGACCTTGGAGGCGAAATTGGTGAGGAACAGCGCCTCTTCCACTGCCGTATTGCCACCGCCAATGACGACGATTTCCTGTCCGCGATAGAAAAACCCGTCGCAGGTGGCGCAGGCCGAGACGCCAAATCCCTTGAACGCCTCTTCCGATGGCAGACCCAGCCATTTGGCGCGCGCGCCGGTGGCAAGGATCACGGCATCGGCGGTATAGGTGGTGCCGCTGTCGCCCTTTGCCACGAAAGGCCGGACATCAAGATCGAGTGAGGAAATAATGTCACCGATGATTTCACAGCCCATGGCCTTGGCATGCGCCTCCATCCGGACCATCAGGTCAGGGCCTTGCACCTCGGTATCGCCGGGCCAGTTTTCGACCTCGGTCGTCGTGGTCAACTGACCGCCCGGCTCGATCCCCTGCACCAAAATGGGCGAGAGCATGGCGCGGCTGGCATAGACGCCCGCAGTATAGCCAGCGGGGCCGGAGCCAATGATCAGGCATTTGGTGTGACGGGTGTCGGACATGGAGTTCTCTCTGATGTGATCTGCGGATTTGGCGCATGATATAGCCCTCTGCTGCGGGGCATGTAACCCCTTGCAGGGCGGATATGCACAGGCGTGATAGGGTGCATTCGAGAAATGATCTTGCGCAGCTGCGAAACATAATTGCGCATGCGGACCGCAATGCTATAACAATCGCGAAATCCAACAAGGAGTGAACCATGGCCACGTCCCGTCTTGATCCAATTGATCGCAAGATTCTGGCGGAGTTGCAGGCCGATGGCCGGATGACCAATGTGGAACTGGCCAAGCGGGTTGGTATCTCGGCGCCGCCCTGTCTGCGCCGGGTGCGCACGCTCGAGGAACAGGGGTTTATTCGTGGCTATCATGCCGATGTGGACCCGCGCGAATTGGGGTTCGAGGTGCAGGTGTTTGCCATGGTGGGCCTGCAAAGTCAGGCCGAGGCCGATCTGAGCGCCTTTGAGGCGCGGTGCCGGGCCTGGCCACTGGTGCGCGAGTGTCACATGCTGAATGGGGAGGTGGATTTCATTCTGAAATGCGTGGCCCCTGACCTCAGCACCTTTCAACGCTTTTTGACCGAGGAATTGACGGCGGCGGATAACGTTGCCAGCGTCAAGACCTCGCTCGTCATTCGCGGTGCCAAAGATGAGCCCGGCGTGCCGTTTGAAATCCTTGAGGCGCGGCTGAGCCAGTCGGCCTGAGATCAGGCGACGTTCAGCGTATCGGGCGCATCCAGCGGCAGACGCAGATGCGCCAGCGGGCCGAACTGATGCGGTTCGTGGATATGCGGGAAGAACGAGAGAAAGAGGTTGAGCATGCTCGGCCCCACTTCGCGTTCGAAACCGGCACCGGGGTGAAAGCTCTCGACCTCCAGACCGTTCGCGGTGATGAGCGCATGCCGCCGGAGGCAGATGTGGTAGAGTGTCACCGCGCACGGCGGCGTCACACGAAACGCATGCATCCCATCGGCCATCGCATGCGCCGGGCTGAGGACATGATCAGAGCCGATGCTGGCGCGCAGATTGCGCGGTCGTGTCAGAATGCGCGCACCGGGACCAGCCAGAAAATCCGCCATCGGGCGCGCGATGCCAAAGGCATCCGCCATGATCCGGGTCAGTTTGACAGAGCGCTCTGCGATGTCTTGGGGCCGCAGCGTGATCTGACCAATCCAGATCACGGGCAGCGGCCCATGCGCCGCCGTGTCCACGAGATCGCCGGGCAACAGATCCTCGATTGCGACCGGGCCGCGTGTCGTGGTGATCAGCGTGCCGCGCGCAAAGGCAGAATGCGCCGCATCAAACAGCGGCAGCGCCGGGGCCATATGTTCGCGTTCCGCAATCCGGCCATCGGTCGTAAGCCACAGGTTTGTGTAGCGCCGCAGCGGCAGGCGCTCAGGCTCTGGTGTCGCCGACAGGCGGCGCACAGGTGTGGAATAGGCGGCGTTGGCCGTCAGGCGGGGAATCGTCATCGCTGTGTCACCTCGAACATCAAGGATGTCACAACCGCGTCGGCCCCCACCGACAACGACAGATGGACATTATCTGTTTATGTTATGGGCGGAATATGCGGTCGCTACGCTCTTTGCGTCAAGTTTTGGGGGGAATTGTTCGCGGGATGCGTCGAGTTGTGCCGATTGCGCGGGATTGTTCTCGCAGCGGTAGGGAACCTTGCCACAATCACGAAAGCCTATGGCGAATCATCTGCGTTCCTCAAGCACCAGCTTGACGGATCGGCAAGGCGAGCAGTATCGTATTTTTGGAATATATCCGTTGCTCGAAAATTGTTGAGTCGCGGGGGAATCAAACGGTTTTCAAACAGTGGCGCGCGCCGATGGCGAGCCGGGTATTGGTGGCGATGACATTCAGACGCTTATGGCGCGGATTGAGGGGAGTTGGCCTTGGGCCCGCGCTTCTTATTCTGTTGGTAAGCGTCCGGGTTGCCACCGCAGCGGCCGTCGATTGCCAGCACGAATTGGCGGTTGCCTCTCGCTCTCATCTCCATGTGCAAGAGCAGATCAAGCTCGAGGCTGCCGCGCTTGGCGGTGAGTTGTGTCTGGTCGAAGACCATCCCGCTGCGCTGACCACGCCCGCCGCTGAGGCCGCGCATGACGGCCCGCATCTGAACACGCCCTGTCCGTTCTTCAAGTCGCAGGTTGCGCTGACGGATCTGGCGATTGCGCCCGTGGCGCGGGATCTGAGTTTTTCGCGTGTCGTCCGCGTTTATGGCGATATGCGCGCAGCGGTGGGTGACCTGCCCACCGGGTACAGTCCGCGCGCGCCGCCCCCGGTGGCCCTGGGATAGCTGGCATGCGTGCCACCGGGCCTACCCGTGCGCCTCGCCGTTGATCGGCAAGGGGCCACTCCAGCGGGATCTTCGGTGACAGGGATACTCTCCTCGCATGATCGTTTCGCCATGCTTACCGCCATTCGGGCCGTCTCCAGCGGGCCAGATGGCGGGACAGCCCGAAGGATCAGGCCCCGCGTGGCCCATGCCAGCCTCACTTGGCTACTGTGTGACCAAATTTTCAACTGATTGATATCGTGACGCCAGAGGGCCCGATTTTCGCCCCGTGTCCGACTGTCGAAACCAATAAAAGAGACCAAGAACATGACACAGGTTTTCCTGCGTGCCGGTGCATTTTGCGCCGTGCTTTCGTTATGCCTTTCGACCACGCCAGGATCGGCGCATGACAATGCCGTGCCCAAGGACGGGTTGCGCGTCAGCGTGACCGATCTGCCGCCGCTGCGCGCCGATGGCCATGCGCCTATCGGCGTTATGGGCGAGCACCGCCACAAGACCGGCGAGGTGATGCTGTCCTATCGCTTTATGCATATGGACATGGAGGGTTATCGCAGCGGCACCAACGGGCTCAGCCCCGAACAGGTGGCCGTAACGCCCAACGCGTTCTTTGGCCTGCCGGGCCAACCGCCCAATATCCGCATCGTGCCCACCAGCATGACCATGGATATGCATATGTTCGGCGCGATGTATGCGCCGAATGACCGGATCACCCTGATGGCAATGCTGCCCTATGTAATCAAGAACATGGATCACATCACCTTTGCCGGGCCTGCGGGGACCGTGCGGCTGGGCACGTTCAACACCCAATCCGAGGGCTGGGGCGATCTCAAGATCTCTGCGCTCTACGGGCTTGGGACTTGGGGCGCTCACAAGCTGCACCTGAATTTCGGCGTGAGCCTGCCCACCGGGTCCACGACAGAGCGTGCAACGGCCCTTACGCCGACCGGGGCGCTCATGAACATGCGCATGCCTTACGGGATGCAACTTGGCTCTGGCACCGTCGATCTCTTGCCGGGGATCACCTATAGCGCGCGGTCGGGCAACACCGGCTGGGGCGCGCAGCTGACCGGGGTGGTGCGCACCGGCAAGAACAACGGCTATCACCTGGGCAATGAGGTGGCGCTGACCTCATGGGGCAGCTATCAGCCCAAGCCCTGGATCAGTCTGTCAGGCCGGATCGAGGCCAAGAGCGTCGGCGACATCAGCGGGCGCGATTCCCGCATGGTCGGTCCCTCGCCCACCCTCAACCCGGACAACTATGGTGGCGAGACGGTGACGCTGTTTGCCGGGGTCAACCTTGTGGCACAGAAGGGCGCGTTGCGCGGGCATCGTGTTGCGCTCGAGATCGGCGCGCCGGTCTATCAGGATTTGAACGGCCTTCAGCTTGAGACCGATTGGACCACGACACTGGGCTGGCAATACGCCTTTTGACCAAGCTGGCGCGTGGCTCAGGCCGCGCGCCGCAGGCTGTCGGACAGTTCCGACATATCCGTGCGACCGAGTTGCGCCAGTGTCAGGCTGAGTTCCTCGGTCATAACGTCCCAGAGCCGGTGCAGGCCGCGCTCGCCCCCCGCCGCCATCGCATAGAGCAGAGGCCGCCCGAGAAAGGCGAAATTCGCGCCCATGGCATGCGCCTTGACGATATCCTCGCCTGACCGCAGGCCGGAATCAAAAAAGAGCGGATAATCGGGGCCAAGGGCTGCGCGTATCTCGGCCAGCATCAGGATGGGCAGCGGCGCGCCATCGAGCTGTCGCCCGCCATGGCTAGAAACCTGAATGGCATCTACGCCCGCGTCGCGCAGACGCACGGCGTCCTCGACATCCAGCACGCCCTTGATCACCAGCGTGCCGGGCCAAGCCGCGCGCAGCCGGTCGAGATAAGACCAATCCGCCGCCGCCCGGCTGGCTGTGCGGTCAAATCCTCCCTGCCGGAAATTCGCCATTTCAGGTTTTCCATGCAACAGCGTGCCCAGCGACCAGCGCGGATGCAGCGCGAAATCGACGAATTGCCGGGGACCGATTTTGAACGGCATCTTGAAGCCGTGCCGCAATTCGCGCGGGCGGCGGCCCACTTCGGGCACATCGAGCGTGACAACAAGGGTCTGATAGCCTGCTGCGCGGGCGCGCTCGACCAACGCCATGGTGCCGCTGCCATCGCCGCTGAAATAGAGCTGAAACCATGCGTGGCCCTCGGCCACCTCGATCATCTGTTCGAGCGGAGTCGAGGCGACGGTCGAGACGCCCAAAGGCACGCGATCCCGCGCCGCCAACCGCGCCAGCATAAGATCCGCGCCCGGCGTGCTGAGATTGCACATGCCCATCGGCGTGATGCCAAAGGGCACACGCGCAGGATGCCCGAACACATCGAGCGAAAGGTCGCGTTTGGTCACGTCGCACAGGACGCGGGGTTTTAGCCGCAGATCGCGCAGGGCGGCGCGGTTCAGCGCCTCGCCATGCCCCTCACCCGCCGCGCCGTCGATATAGTCAAACACCATCCACGGCAGACGCCGCCGCGCCAGACGGCGGGCATCCTCGGCGGAATGGATGGCATCGGCCCCCATGCGCGTGCCCTAGCGCAGCACATGCACGGCGCAGGGCGCGTGCCGGACCACCCGCGCCGCTGTGGACCCCAAGAGGAAATCGCTGAGCCCCGGTTTGTGCGAGCCGACGATGATGCAATCCGCGCCGTTCTTTTCCGCGTAATCGGTGATCGCGCGCCCGGAGTGGCCGCTCAGCATGACCGGCGTCACATCGGGTGCATCGGCCACCCGCTCGGCCAAGAGCGCCTGTGCGCGGTTATAGGCGCCCTCGATCACCTCTTCATCAAGATAGGCGCGCACAGAGCCTTGGACCGGCTCATAGGCATGCAGCGCGATGATCTCGCCGCCTTTGGCGCGCAGGGCGCGGGCGATTTCCAAGGCGCTCTCGCTGATCCCGTGTTCCAGCGACAGGCCGACAATGATTTTGCGATACATCTCACAAGCTCCTTTTTAGGGCACAAGAACGATCTTGGGGCTGGTCACGCGACCGGCGCGAATATCGGCAAAGGCGCGCGCACCGTCACTCAGCGCCCGTTCCTCAATCCAGTCGAGTGCGCCAAGGCGCCCGTCGAACATCGCCTGCGCGCAGTCGCGGAAATCCTGCGCTGTATAGGTATACGTGCCGATAAAGGTGATTTCTTGCAGCGTCATACGCCGGATATCGAGGCCGCCGGTGGGTTGGCCAAGGCCGATATGCACGATCACGCCACCGGGGCGGGCATGGGCAGAGGCCTGCGCGCGCGTGGCCTCAAACCCCACGCCATCGACCACGAGGTCGAATTGCTCAGCGGGGTCGAGCGCGTCAGGGGCCATCACCACCTGATCGCAACGCAGTTCGAGGAAGGCGCGGCGTGCGGCGTGCGGTTCGACCATCGTCACATCAGGAATGCCCTGAGCGGCAAGGCTGAGGGCCGCGCCCAGACCAATCGCGCCACCGCCCAGCACAAGCGCCCGGTGCGGGGCATCGCCCAGCGCCGCCCGGCCCAGCCGCACCGCGTGCCAACCGCAGGCGATGGGTTCGGCCAAGGACGCCTGATGCGTGGTGACATGATCGGGCAGAGGCACGAGATTGCCCTCTGGCATGGACAGAAGCCCGGCAAAGGCGCCTTCGCGCGGGGGCATGGAAATGATCTGACGGGTGCTGCACAGGTTGTCGCGCCCCGACCGACAAGCGGGACAGGTGCCGCATGTGACCAGCGGATTGACCGTCACACGCTGGCCCTGCATCGCGCCACTGAGCACCACGCCCGCCGCCTCATGCCCCAGAACCAGTGGGGCGGGGCGGCGTTCATCATGGCCCAGATAGGCGTGCATGTCCGAGCCACAGATGCCGACGCTCTGGACGCGGATCAGCGCCTCGCCATTGCGCGGGACGGGGTCCGCCATGTCACGGTAGTCGAGCCCCTCGGGTCCGGTATACACAAGCGCCTTCATCTCGCGGTAAATCCTCCGTCCAGCATCATGATTTGCCCGGTGACGTAATTCGACGCCTCGGAGCAGAAAAATAGCAGCGGGCCGTCCATATCCTCGGGTTCGCCATTGCGCCCGATGCAGGTCTGCGCCGCGTTGCGCGCCGCGCGTTCGGGATCGTCGAACACCGGGGCTGTCAGTTCCGTGCGCACGAAGCCGGGGGCCAGCGCATTGACGTTGATGCCGTGGCGCGACCATGCCTCGGCCATGGCGCGGGTCATTTGCGCCACGCCGCCCTTGCTCGCGCCGTAAGCAATGCCACCGGGAAAGGCGCGAAAGGATTGCAACGAGGCGAAATTGACGATCCGTCCCCAGCCCTTGTTCCGCATCGCGGGCACAAGATGCTGGCTCAGGAAAAACGGCGCGGTGAGGTTGAGCGAGAGGGTTACATCCCAGCCTTCGGACGTCACCTCATCCGCCGCCTGCCGCGTGTTGATCCCTGCGGCATGCACCACGATGTCGGGCGCACCAAAGGGCTCTGCCGCGCGCCGGGCGAGATCCGCAAGGCTATCGCGATCCGCCAGATCATGCGCGATCACCGCGCCGCTTTCGCCGACCTCCGCTTGCCAGCCCGCCAACGCATCGGCGCGGCGGGCCACGCCCACCACGCGCGCGCCGCGCATCGCCAGAACCGTCGCCGCGCGCCGCCCAAGACCGGCACTTGCCCCCGTCACCAACGCGACGCGCCCCGCGACATCAAAGAGCCCGCGTTCAGCCATTGGCGGTCAGATCAAATGTTTCGTCGGGGAAATATTTGCGCAGGCGAATGTCGGCGGTGCGGGCGTGCCCCTCCATCCCTTCCAGCCGTGAGATGCGCGCCGTGGCCTCGGCCACGGGTTTGGCCCCCTCGCGGGTGGCGCGCTGCCATGTGACGATCTTCATGTATTTGTGCACGCTGAGGCCGCCGGTGTAATTGGCCGCCCCTGAGGTGGGCAGCACATGGTTGGTGCCCGATGCCTTGTCGCCAAAGGCGACCGTGGTTTCCTCACCGAGAAAGAGCGAGCCGTAACAGGTGAGCCGGTCCAGCCACCAGTTGAGATCCTCGGCCTGAACCGTCAGATGCTCGGGCGCGTAATCGTCGGAGGTGGCCGCCATTTCCTCGCGGTCTGCGCAAAGGATTACCTCGGCATAATCACGCCATGCGGCGGCGGCGTTGTCGCGGTTGACCTCTGGCAGATCGGCGATGAGATCAGGGACAAGGCGCATCACCTCCTCGGCCAGCGGGCGATTGTCCGTCACCAGCCAGACGGGCGAGTTATAGCCATGCTCGGCCTGTCCCACGAGGTCGGTCGCCACCACCATCGGATCAGCGGTCGCATCCGCCAGAACGAGGCTGTCGGTCGGGCCTGCGATCATGTCGATGCCGACGCGACCAAAGAGGATGCGCTTGGCCTCGGCCACGAACTGATTGCCGGGACCGACAAGGATGTTCGCCGGTGGCAGACCAAAGAGGCCGAATGTCATCGCCGCAACACCCTGCACGCCGCCCATCGCCATGATCACATCCGCGCCGCAGACATGCGCCGCATAGATGATTGCCGGGGCCACACCCACGCCGGGGCGGGGTGGCGAACAGGCGACGATATGCTTGCAACCCGCCACCTTGGCGGTGGTCACGGTCATGATGGCGCTGGCGATATGGCTATAGCGCCCGCCCGGCACATAGCAGCCTGCCGCCCGCACCGGGATGCTCTTTTGCCCCGCAATCAGCCCCGGCACCACTTCGATCTCGATGTCACGCAAGGTTTCGCGCTGAGCTTGCGCAAAGCGGCGCACATTGGCATGGGCAAACTCGATATCCCGCTTGAGCTTGTCCGGCACGAGCGCTGTCGCAGCGGCAATCTCTTCCGGTGTCAGGATGATATTGCCTTCGTAGCGGTCAAACTTGGCGGCATAGTCCATCGCGACCTTGTCACCGCCCGCTTCGATATCGGCCAGAATCCCTTGCACGGTCTCATGCACGTCACTGGCGTGCGAGGTTGAGGTCAGGGTTGCTTTCTTCAGGTATTCACGGGTCATGGTAGGGTCCTATTTGTAGACATCGGGAAGCATCGTGGTCGAAATCGCCGGGATATAGGCAATCAGCAGCACCACGATCAGCATGAAGAACACGAAGGGCACCGCCCGCCACGCGATTCGCAGGATGGATTCGCCGGTGATGCCCGACACGACAAAGAGGTTGAGGCCAAGCGGCGGCGTGATGAAACCCACACCCAAGGCGGTGATCATCATGATGCAGAACTGGATTTCATTCATGCCGATATTGTCGGCCAGCGGCTTCAGAATGGGGGCGAGGATGACGATATTGGGTGTCGTCTCCATCACGCAGCCCGCCGCGATCAGGATCAGGATCATCAAAAGGATGAGCGTAGCCGGATCATCGGTCAGCCCCGTCACCGCCGTTACAAACCCCTGCGGCACTCCCATGATGGCCAATGCCTGCGCCAAGGGCAGGGAAAAGGCGATGATGGGCAGGATCACCCCATTGACCTTGGCCGAACTGATCAACATGGCCGGAAAATCCGCCAGCTTGAGCGTGCCAAGGATAAAGCCAAGGATCACCGTCACAATGACCGCAGTCGCGCCCGCTTCGGTCGGCGTCAGCCGCCCCGAAAAGATGCCGTAAAAGATGATCCCCGGCACGATAAAGGCATACCAGCCCGACGCCAACGCACGGCCCAGATTGGCGAAATATTCACCAAACCCGACATTGCCGCCGCCCTCATAGCCATAGATACGATTGACCACGATATTGGTGATCAGGATCGACACAAGGATCAGCATCCCCGGAATAAGCGCCGCCATAAAGAGCGTCGAGGCCGAGATGCCCAAGACCAGACCGATGATGATATAGGCAATCGACGGTGGGATAAGGATGCCGGTACAGGCCCCCGCTGCCACCAGCGCACAGGCATAGGGGCGCGGATAGCCCGATTCCACCAGCCGGTCGATGGTCATCCGCCCCACCGCCGCAGCGCCCGCCGCATCCGATCCCGAGATGGCCGAGAACATGCCGCAGACAAGCACCGTGGCAGAGCCGAAACCGCCCTTGGCAAACTGTGTCAGCGCCTCCGCCACGTTCAGAAACTTGCGGCTGAGCCCGGTTCGCACCAGCACATCGCCCGTCAGGATAAAGAGCGGCACCGCTGTCAGCGCAAAGGCGTCGATCCCGTCAAACAGGCTCTCCCCCACAAGGCTGAGCGGAAGCGCGCCCGACCACATCAGCATGACAATCGCCGCCGATCCAATCGCCGCCCAGACCGGCACAGCCAGCGCCACCAGCACCACGAAAAGGATCACCGGCCCGTAAAAATCCCAGCCCAGATCGACGGTTTGCGAGAATGTATTCCACATGACGCGCGCCCCTCAATCAAACAGCTGATTGCCTTCGTGAACGGGTGTTCCGTCACGAAGGGCGCGCACGTCGCGCAAGAAGGATTGCACGAGCCGCAAAAGCATCAGGCCAAAGCCCACCGGCACCGCCAAGAGAAACCACACCATCGACACCCGCAACCCGGCACTGACCGAGCCGAACTTGGCCGAAACCAGCACCGTCTCCCACGACCAGTAAAGCGCGACAACTGCCACCGCTGCCATCACCAGATCGCCCAAGATATACAGCGCCGCCTTTAGGCGTGGCCCCACGTAATGCATGATCACGTCGATGCGGATATGCGCGCGTTCGCGCACCGCCGCCGCCGCCCCGATCCATGCCAGATAGATGAACGCATAGCGCACGATCTCTTCGCCCCAGACCGAGGAATAGGCGAACACCTCGCGCCGGATAACTTCGATCGCCATGGTGACGACCAGCATCATGTAAAAGATCAGAAGCGCCCATCGCTCCAGATTGCGGTCCAGTGTGCTGAGCATGTCAAACCTCTCCGGTTCAGGGCGCGCGCTGCGGTCCTGTCCCTCTCGTTAGCGTCCTTGCAAATACCAGGCGCGGCAGTCATTCGCGCGCCCGGCGTTTTCAGCATCAGGCGTCGTGGACGTAGTATTTGCCCGGCGTGCCTGCCGCCTCGACCAGCTTGTCAAAGGTCTCCATCGACCCGGCCAGTTCGGTCTTGAAACTGTCCCATTCAGAGCGCTGATAGCCCACGGTTTCCTGCCATTCCGCCAGTTGATCGGCGCTCAGAGAATGGAATTCCACGCCGGACTTGGCCATTTCGGCCATGGCATAGGTGCGCGACGACGGCACCTTGGCAAGGTTTTGATGGAAGCTCATTTCGGAGGCCCATTCAATCGCCTCCTGCACATCGCTGGACAGGGTGTTGTACCATTCGAGGTTGCAGGCATAGGTCTGGCTATCCGGCACCGCCTGGGTAAAGGTGACGTGGCTCAGGATATCCTTGAAGCCAAAGGCATAGAGCGCGCCCACCGCCGGGTCGAGCGCATCGGCCACACCCTGTTTGATCGCCGACGGTGTTTCCCCCCAGGCGACTGGCGTCGGATTGGCGCCGCCCATCTTGTAGAACTGTTGCAGCATCTGCGAACCGGGCACCCGGAACTTGACCCCTTGCAGGTCGGCCGGGGTCATGATCGGCCCACCACCGCCCTTGCGCACCGCCATCACACGCGGGTCGATGCAGAAATAGAACATCGGCTTGAAGCCGCGCGCCTCGACCAGCGCATTCACCTCTTTCTTCCAGATGTCAGAGGTCACGAGATTGACGAAACGCTGATTGGCCCCGCAGAAATAGGGCATGTTGATCAGGTCCACCGCCGGGGCGAAGGGGGCAAAGTTCGAGAGCGAGAATTGCCCGGCATTGATCGTACCGCCCTGCACCTTTTGCGCCAGTGCCGATCCAACGCCCAACTGCCCACCGGGGGCCAGCTTGACATAGATCTTGCCGTTCGAGGCGTTTTGCAGGTTCTCTTTCACATCAAGCTGCATCATCGGATAGCTGCGTGTGGTGCCCACCACATATTCCGTGGCCAGCGTCATCACATGCTCTGCCGCCGCCTCGCGCTCGCGCTCTTCATTGGCGGTTTGCGCAGAGGCCTCGGACGACCAGAGCGTGCCCGCCGCCGCCGCAACAACCGCTGCGGTAAAGCTGCCGGTGGTGGCCAGTTTCAGAAAATTGCGCCGCTCTTCGGACGCAAGCTCTTTTGCTTCTTCAGTCATTCTTGTCTCCTCCCTGAGATCTGATTTATTTTCCGCGTTTGCGCGCCGCCTCGCTCCTCAACGTGGCGACGACAAAGGTCACGACCGCTGCCAGCAGCAAAAGCATTTCACCCACACCTGTCAGAAATGCCGCGTTCCCAAAGGCTCCCATCGCGACATTCAGGCCAAAGGCTCCGAACAGGATCAGTGCTGCGAACAGAAACATGATGCCCTCCTCTTCGTCGGGTCTTTCGACGATTCGAGATAAATGTAAGCGCTTACATATTTTCACGCAAGCTGTTATATTTCCCGAATGTCGTTACAGGCATGTAGATCGAAACACTCTTGCTCCGGGTCCCAGGATGAACCGACGTGTCCCTGACAACGCCTTGAACCTGCCTACGCTGGCCGATGTCGCCCGCGCGGCGGGGGTGTCTACCGCCACTGTTTCGCGTTGCCTCAACTCTCCGTCACAGGTGCAAGAGACCACCCGCGAGCGGGTTCTGGCGGCGGTGATGGCCTTGGGCTATTCGCCAAATTTTGGCGCGCGGGCTTTGGCGGCGCGGCGCACCGGCACCATTGGTGCGATCATTCCGACGATGGAAAACGCGATCTTTGCCCGCGCCATTCAGGCCTTTCAAGAGGAATTGCATCTCAGTGGTGTGACCCTCCTGGTGGCCTCGTCATCCTACAGCCCGCAAAACGAGGCCGACCAGATACGCACCCTTGTGGCACGCGGCGCGGATGCGCTCTTGCTGATCGGGCATGACCGCGATCCCGGAATTTACGCCTTTCTCGAACAGCGCGGCGTGCCGGTGTTGGTGTCCTGGGCGTTTGATCCGGCGCAGGCGCGCCCAGCGATCGGGTTCGACAATCGCCGGGCAATGGCGGCATTGGCCAAAGAGGTGCTGCGCCTCGGGCATCAGCGCGTCGGCATGATTTCGGCCTTGGCCGAGGGCAATGACCGTGCCCGCGACCGGATTTCGGGGGTACGCGACGCGCTCCGCGACCACGGGCTTGATCCCACGGCGCTGCACCTCATCGAGACCCCCTACAGCATCGCCAACGGGGCTGAGGCAATGGCAAAGTTGATGGCCCTGCCCGCGCGCCCTACCGCCGTGATCTGCGGCAATGACGTGCTGGCGGTGGGGGCGTTGCAGATGGCGCGCAAACTGGGGCTGCGGGTGCCGGCCGACGTGTCGATCACCGGCTTTGACGATATCGAACTGGCAACCGTGGTCGATCCGGCCCTGACCACCGTGCATGTCCCGCACCGCGAAATGGGGCGCGAGGCGGCGCGCCTCTTGGTGGCGATGGTGGGCGGAGCGGGGTCGCCGCCGCCGGTCTGTCTTGAGACAGAGTTCTGCCCACGCGGCACTCTGGCGGCCCCATCAGCGTGAAAAGGCCCGCCGCCGGAACACCGGGGCGGGCCTCTGAGGTGTGTCTACGCCGCCTTAGTCAGACAAAGAACTGCGCGCCATTGGCCGAAATGGTCGAGCCGTTGATGAAGCTGGCATTGTCAGAGACGAGGAAGCTCACGCAGCGTGCGATTTCCTCGGGCTCGCCCAAACGACCCGCCGGGATCATGCCGATGATCTTTTCGCGCACCGCTTCGGGCACGGCCATGACCATTTCCGTGGCGATATAGCCGGGGCAGATGGCGTTGGCGGTGATGCCTTTCGCTGCGCCCTCTTGGGCCAGTGACTTGATGATGCCCAGATCACCGGCCTTGGTCGCGGCATAGTTGACCTGACCGAACTGGCCCTTTTGCCCGTTGATCGAGGAGATCACCACGATCCGGCCAAAGCCGCGCTCGCGCATGCCCGGCCATACGGGATGCACGGTGTTGAAGACGCCGGTGAGGTTGGTGTCGATGACCTCTTTCCACTGCTGCGGCGTCATTTTGTGGAACGGCGCATCGCGGGTGATGCCGGCATTGGCGACCACGATGTCAATCGGGCCCAACTCCGCCTCGACACGGGCGATGCCCTCTTTGGAGCTGTCATAGTCCGCCACGTTCCATTTGTAGGACTTGATGCCGGTTTGCTCGGTGAATTTGGCGGCGGCCTCATCATTGCCGGCATAGGTGGCGGCGACGGTATAGCCATCAGCCTTGAGCGCCTTGGAAATGGCGGCGCCGATTCCACGAGAGCCCCCGGTGACGAGTGCGGTTCTTGCCATGATATCCTCCAATATGGCTGGTGTGTTGAAACTTGGTTATCGGTTTGCGCCGCAATGCGCAATATTGTTGCGCGATAAAATTTCTGCGATGCGGCCAAGGGGATCGGATCAAGAAAAAGGGCACCGCCTGAAGTGCCCTTGATCCTGTATCACGCAGCGTCGGAGCAGCTCACGGACGCTCCACGCACAGGGCAACGCCCATGCCACCACCGATGCAGAGTGTGGCGAGCCCACGCTTGGCGCCACGGCGCTTCATCTCGAAGAGCAAGGTGTTAAGCACGCGGCAGCCCGAGGCCCCAATCGGGTGGCCAATGGCAATCGCACCACCGTTGACGTTGACGATGGCCGGATCCCAGCCCATTTCCTTGTTGACCGCGCAGGCCTGCGCGGCAAAAGCCTCATTCGCCTCGACCAGATCGAGATCGGCGACGGTCCAACCGGCCTTGTCCAACGCCTTGCGGCTGGCATGGATCGGGCCGACACCCATGATCGACGGATCGAGGCCAGCAGTGGCATAAGAGGCGATGCGCGCCAGCGGCTCGATGCCACGACGCTCGGCCTCATCGGCGCTCATCAAAAGGGTGGCTGCGGCACCATCGTTGAGACCAGAGGCGTTGGCCGCCGTGACCGAGCCATCCTTGGTAAAGGCGGGGCGCAGTTTCTGCATCACTTCCATGGTCGCGCCGTGGCGGATGTATTCATCCTTGTCGACGATGATGTCACCCTTGCGGTTCTTGACGGTGAAGGCGATCACCTCGTCGTCGAACTTGCCCGCCTTTTGCGCCGCTTCGGCCTTGTTCTGGCTGGCGACGGCGAATTCATCCTGCATGTCGCGGGTGATCTGCCATTGATCGGCCACGTTTTCGGCGGTCTGGCCCATGTGATAGCCGTTGAACGCATCCCAGAGCCCGTCACGGATCATCGTGTCGATATAGGTCATATCGCCCATCTTGTGACCGGCGCGCAGATAAGCGGCATGCGGGCTGAGCGTCATGTTTTCCTGACCCCCGGCACAGATGATCGCGGCATCGCCCAATTGGATGTGCTGTGCGCCCAGTGCCACGGCCCGCAGGCCCGAGCCACAGACCTGATTGATGCTCCATGCCGCGGATTCGAGCGGCAGACCGGCGTTGACATGCGCTTGACGCGCCGGGTTCTGGCCCTGTGCGGCGGTCAGCACCTGACCGAGGATCGTTTCCGACACTTCGCCCTTTTCAATGCCTGCACGGGCGACAACCGCCTCGAGCACAGCCGCGCCCAGATCATGCGCCGGCGTGTTGGCGAATGCTCCGCCAAATGAACCGACAGCGGTGCGTGCTGCGGATGCGATTACTACGTTGGTCATCTGTGTCCTCCACCAGGATTTGCCCGTGCGCGAGTGTGGCGTAGGGATGTCACATTCATGTGGCTATTCCTGCGCCGCCTCCGCCGTTACGTGGCGTCATATCGTAGGTGCCGCGCTGCGGCAACGGACGGAGTGTCACATTCAAGCGATGGCGCGGTCAAGGGTGGTATCGAGCCAAGGCGGACGCACTGTGGGCGCACCAAAGTAATAGCCCTGAAGACAGTCGATCCCGAGCGCCGCGAGATAGGCCGCATCCTCGGGTTTCTCGACGCTTTCGGCCACTGTCACCATGTCGAATTGCTGGCCGATGCTCGCCAGTGCGGCGGTGAGAACCTGATTGTCGGGGTCGGTGGCGATGCCACGGACAAACTGCCCATCAATCTTGAGGATGTCGAAATAGAACTCCTTGAGGAAGCGGAACGAGGTATAGCCTGCGCCGAAGTCATCCAAGGCAAAGCTGATTCCCCGTGCTTGCAGATCCTTCATGAAGCCGGTCACCAATTCCGGCACCAGCATGGCCGAGCTTTCGGTGATTTCCAGAATCAACCGCTCGCCAATGGTGGGATCATCGCCCAACCCCTTTTTCAAGGTGCGCATCCAGCGCGCATAGCCGATGGAGCGAGCCGACATGTTGATCGCCAGCCGCAGGTCGGGATAGTTGATCAGCGTGCGCAGCCCCTTTTCCAGCGCCAGACAGTCGATGATCCGCCCGGTTTCCGTCACCTCGATCTGGGTGATGAAATCCTTGGCGGGAATGACACGGCCTGTGGCATCGAGAACCCGAATCAACGCCTCGTAGAACGCGGGCTTGTCCTGTTGTCGGGCGGGCACCACCGCCTGATAGGCCAAGAGCACCTGTTTATGGCGCACCGCCTGATTGACCATATCGACGACGGAGCGGTCCCGCGCCGAGACGGCATAGGAGAGCGGGGTGTCAAAGCCCGCCGGAATATCGGCCCATTTGTGTTTTTGTCCCATCTGCCCCTCCGGAACGCCTGTTCTCAAACTGGGCCGGATGGCTTAAGGATCACTTAAAGCGCGCATTTGAACGATCCGGTGTCTCTGTGCCGGGCAAGAGGGGAAAACCATGGACCGTTGTGGCTGGGTCAGTGCCGATCCGCTCTATGAAAGCTACCATGACACCGAATGGGGCGTGCCTGAGTATGACAGTCGCGCGCTCTGGGAAAAGCTCATTCTCGATGGGTTTCAGGCGGGGCTGAGCTGGATCACCATCCTGCGCAAACGCGAAAGTTTTCGCGCGGCATTCCAAGGGTTTGACCCGCATGTGATCGCCGGTTGGGGCGAGACCGAGGTGGTGCGCCTGTTGGCCGATCCGGGCATTATCCGCCACCGGGGCAAGATCGAGGCGACCATCGGCAATGCCAGGGCGTGGCAGGCGATCGAGGTCGAGCAGGGCTTTGCCGCCTACCTCTGGGATTACGTCGGCGGGCACCCCATCCAGAACCAGTGGCGATCCCTCTCGGACGTGCCGGCGCAGACCGATATTTCCGTAAAACTTTCCAAGGATTTGAAGAAACGCGGTTTCAAATTCTGCGGCCCCACCATCACCTATGCCTTTATGCAAGCGGTGGGCATGGTCAACGATCACGTCGTAACCTGCGCCTGTCACGAGCCGGTCGCCCGGATGGCGCGCTCCAAGGCTTAGGTCTTGCAGCGTTTGGCTCGGCGCAATTTCGCACCCAGAACGTCTATCAATCTGTTCTGAAGTTGCTCTAGTCCACCGACCGGATCAGCTTGCGCTCCAGCACGCGGAGCACGGTGCGCAGATCCTGGCCCCGCTTGAGCACCTGACCATCCATGCCGATGACCGCATATTGCCCCTGTTTGCCCTGCAGTTTTGGCCGCTTTTCGATCCGGTAGAGCGGATGCTCGGCGGTGCGTCGAAAGACCGAGAACACCGCCACCTCGCGCAGGCAGGAAATGCCGTAATCGCGCCATTCCCCCGCCGCGACCATGCGCCCATAGAGCGACAGGATCACGCCCAGTTCATTGCGTTGGAACGCCACCTGCGACGGTGCGGGATGCGCGCCCGCGAGCGGGCCAAGGCTTTGCAAACTCATAGTCTCAGAGTTGCGCCAATCCCGCCCCAAATCAAGCGCTTTCCTGACAGCGCCTCAGCCGAAGCGCCCCTGACAGAACCATCCGCCCGAGATTTGCCCACCATGGGCGCGAAACAGCCAGAGCCGTTCGCCGCGCGTCGTCACCACCTGCCAGTAATCGCGGACACCGCTGCGCCAATCCGGATCGTCGAGCCACCATTCCGGCGCGATGCGCTCGGGACCTATGACGCCTGCCACCTCATGCAGCCGTCCCCGCCAACGAAAGGGCAGCGTGGACCAACCCTCTTCGGGTCGGGTGACCGGCTCTGGTCGCCAGAGCAACAGGGGGCGTGGTCTCTCTGGGGCAGGCCAGGGCGTGCGCGCGGGCACAGACCATGCCGCCGCAAGGGTCAGCGCGGATTTCTCGGGAATATGGCTCTCGGCGGGATGACGGCGGGTGATTGACTCCAGCCCGATCCGTGACCCCAGCCGGGTGATCAGATCCGCCAGCGCCGCCTCTTGTTCCGCTGCACCCCGCCCGCGGCCGATGCCGCTCTCTCCCTGCCGGGTCTCCATCCGGGCCGTGACGATCGCCTCGAGCCGTAGCATGTCGATGCCAAACCCGGCGTCGATCCCGTCAAGCTGCATCTCCAGCAGTGGCAGCATCGCCTCGGGCCGATCGACACATCGCGCCAACCGCACCTCGACCGATTGCAGGCTACCGTCGGCGCGAAACGCCTCGATGCGCAGATGCCGCGCGCCAAGGGCCTTGGCCTGCAAAAGCACGCACAACCGCTCGGTCAGCCGGGAAAATGCGGCCTCAAGATCGCTGCGCAATCCAATGGGTTCCGGCAGGCTCAGCCGGGTGGCAAAGCGCGGGGCGGGGGCAGAGGGCGACATCGGTTCCGGCACATGGCCAAAGGCCTGATCCAGCCGCACCATCAGCTCTGGCCCAAAACGGCGGGCAAGGGTCGAACGCGGCTGATCCGCCAAGTCGCCGATCCGCCGCAGCCCGAGCCGCGCCAGATCCTCTGTCATCTTGGGCGGCAACCGTAGGGCCGCCACCGGCAAGGGGGCCAGCCTCTCGGGCAGATGCCCCGGCGTGGCAATCTCATCCGCCTGCGCCGTGACCGCCACCGCAGGTGCCGCGCCGCCCCGTTCCCAATGCCGCCGCTTGGCAGCGCGCGACCGGGTGGCGCGGGCCTCTTGGTCGATCGCATCGCCGGAGCGCATCGGGGCCACACCCTGCCCGGCAAAGCGTGCCAGCGCCCAAGCGCCACCGACCGTATCCGCCAACCCGCAGCGCACACTCAGCCCGAGATCCCCCGCGGCCTCGCGCAGCGTGGCGATCAACCCTTCTTCGCCGCCAAAGAGATGCGTGCAGCCGGTGACATCAAGCAACAGCCCCGCCGCGCCATCAATCCCCACCAGCGGTGAAAACCGTTCGGCCCAGCGAGCCAACGCGTCTAAGAATCCCACCTCTGCGGCGCGGTTCTGAGGGCGGGTGATCAGATCGGGACACAGCGCCTGCGCTCTGCGCAGTGGCTGCCCCGGCCTCAGCCCCAGCGCCTCGGCCCGGAGTGAGACAGAGGTCAGCACCTGATCCTGCGCCTCGGCACTGACCACCGCAAAGAGCCGCGCGTCCCGATCGGTCGCCCGCCGCAGCAGGCGTTCCGCCCCGAGCCGGGGAAACCAGATCGACAGGATGCGACGTGTGGACATGGTAAGTTTGTTCTCTATTTGTTCCAATTCAAATAGAGCGAGGGCTGCCCGGAGTCGAGTCAGCCTTGGTGTTTGTGCGCCGCGTCAGGGGACTAGGTGCGTGGTCTAGAATTGACGCCGGCCCAAATGCCCCCGCGCGGACTCAAGCCCGCAGGGCGCCGCGCGATCGCTGGGCCGTCTGGCCAATCGCCCGCCTCACCCGCACCAGATCCGGGTGATCACGCCGCCTGAGTCATGCTCGATATTCAGCCGGTCGGGGCGGTGATCCATCGTCATCATCGCCCCCGGCGGCAGGATGCGCACCGCAGCGTGCCCGCTGAAATCCTGCGCCGCAACCGGCGTCCCGATCAGCGTCTGCATCTGCGCCGCACCGCAGGCGTTTTCCTCAGGGGGCGTGTCCTCCGGGCCAATACATCCCGCCAGTGCTCCGATCATCAGGGCTGTGCCGAGGATATGCTTCATGTTTTCGCCTCTCTTGCCGAAAATTGCCGCAGTCCAGAGCCTGCGTGACGCTCTGGATATTGAAACACTGCGCCGCATGACGCAAGACTGCGCAAATTTCAGAGGAAAGGACAAATCATGAGAACGCGTGCGGCGGTGGCTGTTGAGGCTGGCAAGCCGATGGAGATCATGGAGGTGAACCTCGAAGGTCCGAAGGCGGGTGAGGTACTGGTTGAGATCAAGGCGACGGGGCTGTGCCACACC